>JADMIO010930453.1_pt1 | contig 46530 bp, 24 predicted proteins | sample 8958161 | NCBI WGS metagenome assembly JADMIO01 (sample SAMN16585339, study PRJNA669376) | soil metagenome | isolation source: Crop rotation soil | place: USA: Cullars Rotation, Alabama | collected 2011
AGCGGAAGCGGCCGGGGTTATCGGGGTCGCGGCGCAGGGTGGGTTGGAATTTGCCGAGGCCCCAGCGGTAGTCGGGGGGCGGTTTGTAACCGGGGGCGGGTTTGGAGTAATCGGGGAGCGGGTTGGATGCGGTATTGGGAATTTGCCACGCCGGGGAAAGTTTGCGCGCGGGGAAGGCGGCAATGCGGGATTCGAGTTGGCGGAGGCGATGGTGGAGGAGTTGTGGCGTGAAGAGAGGACACGAGGGAATGGACGGAATGGACCGAAGAGACAGAAGCGACGTGGAAGCGCGGGCGAGAGGTGCGGGAGGGTTTTTGATTGAGCCCAAGGGATCGAGAATGTTCAGGACGCCGGGGAGTTGCGGGGTTTGGAAACGGTAGGGGATGAAGGACGAATTACGAATAGCGAATGACGAGTCCGGCTTCGCTGGAGGTACGGCGGACAAGGGGGCGAGGGAGAAGGACGATTCGGAATTTACAGGATTCAAGGATGGGGGAGGATTAACAGGATTGGATGATACGGGGGCGCTGGGGGTGTTGTTGGATGTGGACGGGTTGGGTGTGGAGGTTATGGGTGTGGCGTTGCGGGTGGCGCTGGTTTCCATGTGATCGATCATGAGGAGGTGGGATAGGAGGGTTTTTTCAATGGAAACGAGGTCTTGGAGGATTTTGACGCCGCCGGCGACTTGCTCGGTGTCGAGCGCGGCGGGGTCTTCGGCGAGGCGCGCCTCGGTGCGGGCGAGCAGGGCGTCACTCAGCAGGCGTGCGGTTCGGGAGAGTTTTGTGTGCGCGGCGCGGGCTTCGGTGACCTGGTTTTGGGTGCTGGGTGCCGGGTTTTGGGCTGGGGGTGGCGCGCCCGGCGGGGATGCGGGGAGCGGCTTGGGAGCGGGATTGGACGTTGGGTCTGAAATTGATTCTGAAATTGAATCCAGCATGGCGCGTTCCACGAACCCGGGATTCGAGAGAAGCCCCGGGAATTTCGGTCGTAAAGCAAAGGGGCGATGCCGAATTGGCGGTCGCCAGCCTGATGGCGAAGAATAAGCGAAAACTATGGTGGAAGTCAAGAGAAAATTTTGAGCTGTTTAAGCTGGAATGCAGAAATGGCCAAACCGTGGTGCAGGGCGGGAGAAATCTTATTATCAAAAGGTCAAGCGTCCCGGATTTTAAGCGTCCCCGATTTTCAAAAATTCTTCCGTCAGCGATGTCTAAAGAAACAAGATCAACGCCACTACGCCTAAAATAGGTAATGCAAGTCGGTAGAGAAACGCTTCCGTGTCACCCGATGTTGGGACAATGCGCTCAATGAAATTGCGAGGCCTCCAGTCGTAAAGATCCATCTGTGGTTCGATATGCTGCGGCGTGGTTGAGGTTGCCGTGCGCGATGAGTCCGGGGTGGGCTTGCAAACCCTTGAATCACTTTGGCAGTGAGGGCACTGATTGGACCAGACAAACATATGATAGTTGCAATTGGGACAGGAGTTTAGTTTGCCATTTTTTACACCAAAGAGCGGCGCGATGGGATATAGCGCGCCGCTCATGCGAATGAGGGCGAGAGACACTGCGCTGAGCTGGCCGAGTCCGCTGGCGCGGTGCCGAATGTATAGTGCGTAGAAACCGGCGCAAAATGCAACGAAGGCGAAAATCACAAAAATGGGGTTTTGCCAAACGTCCGGTGATAAATATCGGGGAAGAGTATAAATGAACAGAGCTGTGAAAACGGTCGCTACCAAAATATTTGCGATGACGGTACGTGTGCGTGGATGGGTTGGACCCGTCAATAGGCCCGAGCTTAAAAAGCGGTTACTGGCGATTTCACTATCTCTTCTGACGACCTCGCCGCACCATGATGGCGCCTCCCAAATCAGGAAAATAGCGCCGAGCAACATGGCTGAAGAAAGGGAACGCAAGATACCCAACAGTTCCGGCAAAGAAAAGAAGTGTATTGAAGGTTGGAGGAAAATAAAGACGAAAGACAAAAGATTATGCGACAGATAACCGGATGTCCGCCAAATGAACATGGTGATGAATAAAACTGCCGGAAGCCAGATAACTCCCTCTTTCCAGAATTGTAAGAAAGAATAAGGATGACCATAGGAGAGATCGAATTTGTGAAAAACGACGATAAAGCCCTGGATCATGATGATTGTCATGAATCCAACAAGCCAAAACGCTCCAGTCACAGCGAGAGGCTGCCACGATGCCTGACGATCGCTAATTGGAAAAATCCAAGACCTTGACCAATATGAAAAACTAAAGACCGGACCAATTACGACGCCCATAAATATTGGAAAAAGCAAGATCTCCGGATCCCAAGGAGCGTATAGGCCGGCGATGAACGAGAAGAATGCAGCAATAAATCCCAGGAGGTAAAGATAGTAACGAATGCACCAGAGGAGTTGGAAAGAGGATTTCATGACAGCGCCCCAATCTGGGCATCGCGCCACTGGCGTCGGGTATGGCGGAGGAGCAGGCCTATGGCGGCGGCGTAAAGAGCGAGAATTATTGAACGGATGAAATTCTGTGTGAGGAAGAGATCGAACGTTGTCCCAATGGGCTGGCGCGGCGGTCCTGGAGTCACACCTGTGTGAGAGGTAACGTATATGAAGAAGAAGAATACGAATGGCGGAAGCAAACCCTGAAATAGTTTATCCCAGAAACCCCGGGCATAGATAAACCAAAAGACGAGCGAGACAGCCAGCGTCGGCAACGCAAACCAAAAAGTTGATATTCCGTTAGCGATTTGATGCCCACCGTCCGACTTGAGAAAAAGAGCGGCGGCCGTGGCATCCATGAACAACGAAAACGTAAGAAGCGCGGCAAGACGAGCATCCCAAATGATCATTCGGTCAACAGGTCTACTAAAGGCGAACAGGATTCGCGTTTCCCCGCGATCGCCGGATACTACGCGTGTGGTTAAATAGGCCATGATGATTGCCACAATTATGAATGGGAGGGGACTGAGAAATCCTGCGGCGCGGCGATTGGAGAGACCAAGCCCCGCTGAAAAAAATACTGTGTAGCCCGCCGCGAAGATGAAATCCACACCGTGAAAGCGCCAATCGGTCAGCAGGATGCGCCGAAGTTGGTGCCGGGGGGCGAAATACGTATCGTCCTGGCGGGAGCCAAGATGTGACTTAGCGTCGAGAGGGGGTGAATTGGCTGAGGCCGGAGGATTCATGCGGACACCTCCTGCGGCGTGAAGGGAGCGGATACGCGCGCGCTGCCGGAAGTGTAGGCGAGATAGATTTCTTCGAGGTTTAGGTGCTCCAAGGTGATGTCGTGGGACGTTAGGGCTTCGAGTTCGCGCAGGCGGGGTTCGCTGTAGTCGGCTACTACGGCAAGGTGAGCGCCGGAGGATTGCGACTCCTGGATTACTTTGAAATGGGTGCGGAGAATTGATGCGGATTGTGTTGTGGGGAAGACTAGGCGTTTGGTTTGGGATTTTAGGTCTTCGAGGTTGGCGGCGCAGATGGCTCTTCCATCTTTCATAAATGCTACGCGATCTACGATGCGCTCGACGTCGCTTAGGATGTGGGAACTGAAGAGGATGGTCATGGGGCGTTCGGAGAGCATTTCGAGCAGGACATCCAGGAGGAGGCGGCGGACGGCGGTGTCTAGGCCACCGGCGGGTTCGTCGAGGACCAGTAAATCGGGGCGTTGCGGGAGGACCAGCGCGAGCATGTAGCGGCGCTGCTGGCCTAGGCTCAGTGACTTGTAGGACATCGTGGGGCGGAGATCGAGGCGCTCGGCGAGGCGGTGGGCGAATGGGGCGTCCCATGATGGGAAAAACGAGGCTTGCAACTCCATGGCGCTGCGCAGTTGCATCCAGCCTGGGACATCCATTTTATCGGCGACGTAGCCGATGCGCGCGCGGACGGCGGGGGGCATGCGCGCGGGGTCTTCGCCGAGCGTGCGGACTTCTCCTCGATTGGGATAGATCGCGCCCATGGCGAGTTTGAGAAACGTTGTTTTGCCGCTGCCGTTTTCTCCGAGCAGACCCATGACGCTGCCGCTGGGGACATCGAGCGTCAGATCGCGCACGCCGCGCTGGCCGCCGTAGTAGCGCGTAAGGTCGCGGGCGGTGATGGCGGGGGATGGCGTGTCGGTTGATTGAGATTGGAAGTTTTCGGGGGGATTCATGATCATGAGGCTTTGCGCTCTGTTTGTTTCAGGATGGCGTCGATTTCGCGCGCGACGAGGCGCTGGAGTTCGTCGTAGTTGAGGCCGATGCGGCCGGCTTCGACGACGAGGCGGCGGATGTCGGCCTGCATGCGGCTGCGCTTCTCGGCGAGCGTGAGGCCGGCGCGCAGCGGGGCGATGAACGTGCCGCGGCCGGGGTGTGTGTGGATGACGCCCTCGGACTCGAGCTGGCGGTAGACGCGGGCGATGGTGGTGGGATTGACTTTGAGCTGCTCGGCGAGGGCGCGGACGGAGGGGATTTGTTCGCCGGAGGAGATTTGTCCGCTGACGGCGAAGTACTTCACCTGTTCGGCGATTTGCGCCGAGACGGGGATGCCGCTGTGGTGGTCGATGGTGAGATGCAATTTGAGCGCGCCTTAACTGTACACATTAGTAGCATACAGTGTGCACGGAGGTCAAGTGTGTGGGGATGCCGAGGATTTTAGCCGGAGTGGGTGAACAGTATCTTTGCCGAATGAAGACACAGCCGGGGGCGGCTGTGCCACAGCGATGCAATCCAAAATGCAAAACCGATAATGCAAAATGCAAAATGAAATTCTGAATGCAAACAATTCAGAATCATCGGCGCAAACGATGCTTGTAAAATGTCCAACAGTCCTGGGCTGTTGTGCCACAGCGATGCAATGCAAAATGCAAAACCGATAATGCGAAATGCAAAATGAGAGGCGGGATTCGCCTCAATTAACGACGATATAGTTCGGGCTTTCAGCCCTTGAGGATTTGAGGACCGGAACCTGGGCCGTTGGCCCAGGCTGGTATAGTACGGGCCTTTAGCCCTTTATTTCTAAGAGTCGGGTCGAAGACCCGACCTACCCATGAAGACAGCGGACGAACTTGCCAAAGACCGCCTAAAGGCGGAACTCCGAACAAATTCACAGTCCTGGGCGGCTGTGCCACAGAAATAGCCGCGGAAAAAGTGGCGTCGGATTTTTTGATGGGTTGCATTGGGATTCTTGAAATTCTTTAGCGCAGCGCACGCAATTCCTGGGGCGTGGGGGGATGCATGTCCAGGGGGAACCAGTGCGTCTTTTCCATTTCCTTGCCGATGGGAAGATTGAAACAGCGGCGGACGGCCTCCTGATAAAAGCGGTCGGCGTAGGCGTCATCCTCGATGCGGCCGCGATGCCAGTATCCGCCCCAATAGAGCGCGGCGGCGGTCAGCGGGTCGTTATCGGGCGTAAGCTGGGCGACCTGCCACATGAGTTCGGAGGCGCGGAAGCGATAGTGCCAGCGATTCTCGAAAAGCAGCGTGTGTTCGTCGACGCGGTCGAGCTCTTCCTGCGTGGGCTTTAGCAAACGATCCAGCGCAGGATTGGTGCGGACCTCGAGTGGTTGGCGACGTCGCTGCACGATGGGCGTCTCTTCGAAATCACCGTCATGGATCGACCAATCGGGATTGACCTCCGTGCCGAAAAGTTCCATGCCGCGATAGCGCATGATCCAGGCGGCTTTGAAAAGATTTTCGGCGCGCTCGTGTTTTCCGCGCTTCTCATCCTGCGCCGCCTTCATGAATGCAACGTAATCGTCGAATTGTGGAACCAGGCCCGCGGGGTAGTGCGTGCGGGCCTGCTTCCAGAGGTGGGCGCGCGCGAGGCGGCGGGCCAGGATGTAATTGAGTTGCTCGAGGGCGCCGCCCAAGGCGGGGTCGTCTTTATGCTGGCGCAGGTAGGCGGAGAGTTCGTCCATCTCAAGAACGCGTTCGGCGAGGTAGGCGGCGTCGTTGTGCATGGGTGAGCGAACCAAGGCATCGAATGCGGCGACGAAATCCTTGCGGCCCAGCAGCAGAAGCCCGCGATCGAGCTGGGGGCTGCGGTAAACGATGGAATCGTCGAGATGCACGGAGTCGGAATTGTAAGTCGGCATTTCGTGAACGACAGCTTTTAGTTCCGCGAGCGCTTCATCGATTTTTCCGTCGTGCAGCAGCAATTTGGAATGAATCCAGCGACCCATGGGAGTATGCGTGGGTGATAACTCCAGCCATTGGCGGGCAGCGTCGAGGTTGCCGCTGCTGTATGCACCCCAAGCGAGGTTATCGGTTTCGTCGGATTCCATGATGGTTTTGGAGGTTATGAGAACTTCGCGCAGGCGCTGGGCTGCGTGAGGATCGCTTACAGTACCTTTGTTGTATATCCCGCTGGAGTCTGAGTTGGCCCAGATGATGAGGACTTTGCGCTCAAGGGGATCGGCGAGGGCGGATGGATCGATTTGCGGAGCGGCGAGCGTGGCACGACAGGCGAGGCCGATGGATTGAAAGACGTCGCTGGTTTGCGTGCTGAGGCGCGCGGACTCGATATAGTGACGAAGTGCGGCGGCGGGTTTGTCGCTTTTGAGTTCGGCCATGGCCTGCCAGCCAAGGCTGTCGCCGGCGAAGCCGACGGGGTCGCTCAGGCCGTCGCGGGCGAGCTGGCGGGTTTGCTCGAAGAAGGGAATCGCGGCGGAGGGATCGGTGTGCAGCAGCGTTTTGCCGATCATGTAGGCAGCCCACGTGGAGCGGTATTTGCGTTCGGCGGCGGGGAGTGCCAGGACTTTTTGCCACTGGGTGATGGCGGCGGGGAAATCTCCGTTGCGGTAGAGGGAGGCGCCGCGCACATAGAGCGCGAACTCGGGAGGGAGGCGCTGCATCAGAGGTTCATACGGCGTAAGATTGAAGGAGGCATAGCTTGAGGCGATGCGCTGACTAAAGGAAATGGAATCCTCACTGCCGTCGGTGGCGGTTTTCATGGCGGCGCGCATGGCTTGGTAATCGGGGATGAGCGAATCATTGGCGGGGCGACCGGGGAGGGCGGTCTGAAGATCGGCCACGTCCATCGTAATCGTATTGCGCCAGCCGGTGGGATTTTCCGAATACTGCGGATTGTATTTTAGCAGCCGGCCGACCTCCGTTTCGAATTGCGGAGGACCGAGTGCCAGGATCTGGCTTTCGTGGCCGGCGACGGAGGGGGTTGTCCAATCGCCGCAGGCGGAGACGAGGCGCGGGATGGCGGGCGCGACGAGCAGGAGCGCTGCAAGCCCGAGAAGCTTTTTTTTCATGGAAGGACCTGCACTTCGCCCATCGGGATGGGCCTGGAATTGGGATCAGGCGTGATGCGGAACCAGGCAGCGAGGCGCGAGGAACCCAAGGGTGGAGCGGGACCAGTCAAGATTCCATGTTCGCCGAGATCAAATCCGTTCGTGGTGTCACTTGCGAGGACATGGTATCCGGTGAGGTCCGCAGAGAGTGAAATCATGGAATGCGTGTTGGACTGGCCGGTGTTGCGCAACCAGACTTCGTAGAGGCCGGGGTCGGGGTGGCGCAGTTCCGCGGCGAAGGTGAGCGCGGGGTTGCGACCATCCATCACCGCCGCGAGCGTGAGCCAGGGCCAATTGAGGCGGTCGGTGGGGATTGGGAGGCGAAACCACACGACGCCGCGCAGGTTGGCGGGGGGCGCGGCGCGCAGCATGCGCATGGTGGCGGCCATGGCTTGGGGATCGGCCTCGACGAGACGCTCCTGAAAGCCGGAACGCAGGGTGGATTGCGCGCCCTCCGCGACGAGGGCCGTAAATTTGCCGGCGCCGTCGAAGATGACGCGGTAACCATAGGAAGGGAGCGCGACGAGGAAGGGGACGCCGAACGAGGAGGCGCGTTTGGCCCATGGGACGATGCGCGCGGCATCACAGAGGACAATCGGCTTTTCGATGGTCGTGGGGCGCTCGATGCCATGGATTTGCAGCGTGTACCAGGCCGTGGCGCGCACGAGTGGGCCAAATGACTTGCTCTGCATCCACGTGGGGAGCGCGGTGATGGAAAGCTGAGCGCCGGGGTGGGCCGCGGCGAGACTGGGACGCAGGTTTTCGAGGAGCGCGCGGTAATCGGCGAGGCGTGCGGTGGGGCAGTCGTAGTCGATTTGCAGACCGGCAATCGTGCAGCCTGCCGACGTGGCGTCGCTGTTTAGGCGGCCGTAGACGCGAAGGAAATCGGCAGCGATGGATGAGATTTGCCCTTTGCCTTGGGCTAGCACGCGCGCGAGGGAATCGGGGGCGCGCATGACGAGCACCACGGGACGCGCGGCGGCTGCGAGGCTGCGCCAATCCATGTGGTGTGGGGTAATTGGCGTGGCCTCGCCTTCGATTTGCATACTTGCGGCGTAGATTTGGAAGCAATCGGTCTTATCACGCGCCAAAATTGCGGCGGCGCCGACGGCGGGGGACCAATCCTGCTGCCAGACGTATAGTTCCGTGGTAAGCGGGGCACGACTGGGGTGGGTTGTCTGTAACGCACGTTGATGAAATAGCCGAAGGGCGGAGGTGCTCGGAATCGCAAGCGCGATGATGAGGATTGGAAAAGCAAATTTGAAGCTGCGCGACAACTGGACGTGAGACCTTTTGTTACGCGGGACGTTGCAGTTTCAAATCAAGACTATCCAGGAAGTCAGACGGATAGGTCAAACTAATGGAAAATGTTTTAGGCAACGGACGGTTGGGCCAGCGCGCGATAAACCCGAGGGGAGAATCTGCGAAGAGGCGTTGCAAAATTTCTGACGCGTGGTTGGTCTGGGAATTTTCTATTGCACGTTAAAACTCAATGGGGACAGCCCCCAGCCGTGTGTCACGTGCGTATGCGGCGGGTTGCGCTTATACTTTGAAAAGTTTTTAGAGGACGCCGGCGTGGGCTTCTGAGTTCTTGCGGCGGACTGAAAAACTTGGAAAAGGTTGTACGCAATTGCCGTCACTATTTGCAAAAACATCCAAGCGCGCCGCAGCCCGCGAGAGCATGGACCATCTGGAAGAAGGCGATGTGCGGCTGTGGCCTTCGGAGGACGAGCCGCCGCTGCGGGCGGAGCTGCTGAGCGTGGAGCAGCTTGCGCGCTACGCGGCGGAACTGGCGGGGATTCATGAGATTTCGAAGGGCGGCGGGCTGGACCGGCTGATCCCGCGACTGAACGAAAACGAAAACCTGCTGATCGAAACGTATGATTTGATTCTGGCGGCGGTGCGCAACAAGGTGCGCGTGGCGCCGGCGGGGGACTGGCTGCTCGACAATTTCTATGTGATCGAAAATCAGATTCGCAGCATCCGCGAGCATCTGCCGCGCTCGTACAGCAGGCAATTGCCGAGGCTGGCGGCGGGGCCGGGGGCGGGATATCCGCGCGTTTGCGGGATGGCGCTGGAGCTGGTTTCGCACGTGGATGGCGGGGTGGACGAAGTCAACCTGACGGCGTTCATCACGGCCTATCAGTCGCGCGCGGAGCTAAAGCTGGGCGAGCTTTGGGCGATCCCGATCATGCTGCGATTTTCGTTGATCGAAAACCTGCGGCGCGTGGCGTTGCGGCTGGGCGATGGGCAGCGCGAGCGCGATCTGGCCAACGAATGGGCGGAGCGCATCACCGAGGTGGTGGAGCGCAATCCCTCGGAGCTGATTAACACGCTGAGCGATCTGGCGCGCGGCGGGATGCCGCTGACGAGCGCGTTTCTGGCGGAACTGACACGGCACCTGCATGGGCAGAGTCCGCATTTTTCATTTGTCCATAGCTGGCTGGAGCATCGCCTTTCGGCGCAGGGACTGAAGATCGAAGAGCTGGTGCAGTCCGAGACGCAGATGCAGGCGGCGGATCAGGTATCGATCGGCAACAGCATCACCAGCCTGCGTTTTTTGGCGGCGCTGGACTGGCGCGAGTTCGTGGAGAGCCAGAGCGTCGTGGAGCACACGCTGCGCGAAGATCCCGCGGACATTTATGAACTGATGGACTTTGCCTCGCGCGATTTGTATCGCCACGCGGTGGAGACAATCGCGCGTTACAGTCCGGTGAAGGAAAGCGATGTGGCGCGCAAGGCGCTGGAACTGGCCGTGGCGGGGGTGGCCCGGCTGCGCAAGCACATGCCCTCGGAAGTGCTGGCGGATCCCGAAGGGCCGGAGGGGCGCGAGGGGCACATCGGCTACTATTTGATTGGCAAGGGACGCGTGACGCTGGAGCAGGCGGTGAAGATGAAGGCCACGCCGCGCGTTTTGCTGCGGCGCGTGGCGGTGAATCACCCGCTGGCGATTTATCTGGGCGCGGCGCTGGCGCTGACGGCCCTTACGACGTGGTTCCTGGTGCACTGGGCGCGTGGGATCGGGATGCCGGGGTGGGCGGCGTGGAGTTTGATCGTGCCAGCGGAGATGTGTGTTTTTCATGTGGCGCTGGGGCTTGTCAATTGGCTGGTGACGCTGTACATCGGGCCACGGCCGCTGGCGCGCATGGATTATCGCTCGGGGATTCCGATCGAGCGCAAGACGATGGTCGTGGTGCCGACGATGCTGGGCGACGCGGATTCGATTCGCGAGTTGCTGGAGCGGCTGGAAGTTTATTTTCTCGCGAACCATGATGACAATCTGCATTTTGCGATCCTGACGGACTATAAGGATGCGGCGACGGAGACGATGCCGGGCGATGAGGCGCTGGTGCGCGTGGCGAGCGAAGGAATTGAGCTGCTCAATCAGAAATATATTAAAGAACGCGGAAATATTTTCTTCCTGTTTCACCGGCCGCGCGTCTGGACGCCGGGCGAAGGGAAGTGGATGGGGTTCGAACGCAAGCGCGGCAAGCTTAAGGAGCTGAACGCGGCGCTGCGCGGAGGGAGTCTGGATCGCTTCGCGCTGGTGGAAGGCGACGTGCGCGTGCTGAACAAGATTCGCTACGTGATCACGCTGGACACCGACACGCAGTTGCCGCGCGATGCGGCACGGCGCATGGTGGGCGCGATGAGTCATCCGCTCAACCGGCCGGTGTTTGATGAATCGCGCTGCCGCGTGGTGGACGGCTACGCCATCATGCAGCCGCGGCTGGACATCGGGCTGATGTCGGCATCGCGGTCGTGGTTTGTGCGGCTGTTTACGACCGAGGTGGGGCTTGACCCTTACACGCGCATGGTGTCGGACGTGTATCAGGATGCGTTCGGCGAAGGGTCGTTTGTGGGCAAGGGGATTTACGATGTTGAAGCATTCGAGAAGGCCTGCGCGAATTTTCCCGACAACCGCGTACTGAGCCACGACCTGCTGGAGAGCGCCTACGCGCGTTCGGCGCTGCTGAGCGATGTGATCGTGTATGAGGATTTTCCATCGCATTACCTGACCGACGTCAGCCGGCGGCACCGCTGGATGCGCGGGGACTGGCAGATCATGTGGTGGCTGCTGCCGCGCGTGCCGTCGCCGCAAAAATGGGTCGCGAATACGATCTCGCCGCTGGCGTGGTGGAAGATTTTCGACAACCTGCGGCGCAGCCTCGTGGCGCCCGCGATGGTGGCGGTGCTGCTGATTGGCTGGGCGTTGCCATGGGCTTATCTCGCCGAGGCGGCGACGGTGTTTGTGCTCGCCAGCATCGGTACGACGCTGCTGCTGGCCGCGATCTTGAGCGTCGTCAACAAACCCAAGGCGCTGCCGCTGGGGATGCATCTGATGGCGGCCGTGTCGCCGGTTCTGGGACACCTGGGGCAGATTCTGTTCACGGTGGTTTTTTTGCCGTACGACGCCATGCTGAGTCTGGACGCCATTGGGCGCACCATGGCGCGCATGCTGATCACGCGCAAGAACATGCTGGAATGGACCACGGCGCATGACGCGGACCGCGCGGCGCGGGGCGACGTGTGGGGGATGATGCGCAAACTTTGGAGCGCGCCCGTTTTTGCCTTGCTGGTGCTGGCGGCGCTGACCTGGGGGCGGCCCGGGAATCTGGCGGCGGCGGCGCCGATGATTTTGCTGTGGGTGGTTTCGCCGCTCGTCGCGTGGTGGCTGAGCAAGCCCATTGCGGCGCTTGTTCCCCAGGTGAGCGACGATCAAAAACTGATGCTCGGGAAGCTGGCGCGGCGCACGTGGCGTTATTTTGAGACGTTTGTCACGGCGCAGGAAAACTGGCTGCCTCCGGATAATTTTCAGGAGCCGCCCAAGCCGACGATCGCGGCGCGCACCAGCCCCACGAACATTGGCCTGGCGCTGCTGGCGAATCTGGCGGCCTACGATTTTGGATACTGCTCCGTGGCGCAGGTGATCGATCGCACCGAGAAGACCATGGCGACGATGGCGCGGATGGATCGCCACCGCGGGCACTTCTACAATTGGTATGACACGCGCACGCTGGATCCGCTGCCGCCGCGCTATATTTCGACCGTGGATAGCGGAAATCTGGCGGGGCATTTAATTGTGTTGCGCAGCGGGTTACTGGAGCTTATTGATGCGCCGATCCTGCCGCCGCGTCTGTTTAGCGGGCTGCGCGATACGCTGGGATTGGTGCATGAAGTGGCGCAACCTGTCTCCAATGTGCCCGGGGCGGGGGTTGATCTGCGGGCGTTGCGGGAACGCGCGGGAGCCGCGGAAGCGCTGATTGGTGGGGCGATTCTCTCACCCCCGGCGCTGCGGCCGGCGATGGAGTTTTTGCGGCGGGTGATGGCCCCGGCGGGAGAAATTGCGGCGCTGCCGCAGGGGGACGCCGAATTTGCGTGGTGGTCGGAGGCGCTGCGCGGCTGCCTCAGTCATCATGACGCTGACCTGACGCGGCTCGCGCCATGGGCGTTGCTGCCGCCGCCGCCGGAAACGCTGGAAGAGAATCGCGAAGGTGAGGCGCTGGAGCGCGTGCGCGAATTGCGCAAGACGCTTGAAGCGCTGGCCCAAGGTCCGACGCTGCGAGAAGTGGCGCAGCTCAAACAGACCGTCACTCCACTGCTGGAACGCATCGTGGCGGATTGGAACACCGGGAATGCGGCCAACGGCAGCGGCAACCACACGGCGGCACGCGAGTGGTGCGCGGCCATGCGGCGCGCCGTGGAGGATGCGGCGACATATGCGCTGGAGCGCATCCATACGTTGGAGGATTTGGCGGAGAATTGCCAGGAACTCAGCGAAATGGATTTCACGTTCCTGCTGGACAAGTCGCGCAAGCTGTTTTCCATCGGCTATAACGCGACAAGCCAGCGGCTGGACGGAAGCTACTATGACTTGCTGGGCTCGGAAGCGCGCGTGGCCAGTTATTTCGCGATCGCGCAGGGGCAGGTGGATCAGGAACAGTGGTTTGCGCTGGGACGACTGCTGACGACGACCGGAGGCGCGCCGGCGCTGCTTAGCTGGAGCGGCTCGATGTTCGAGTACCTCATGCCGCTGACGGTGATGCCGAATTATCCAGGGACGCTAATTGACTATACATATAAGGCGGTGGTGAAGCGGCAGATTGATTACGGCAAGCAGCGCGGCGTGCCGTGGGGGATTTCGGAATCGGCTTATAACGCCACCGACGCGCAGCTCACGTACCAGTACGGTCCCTTTGGTGTGCCGGGGCTGGGGCTGAAGCGTGGGCTGGCTGAAGATTTGGTGATTGCGCCCTACGCCACGGTGATGGCACTGATGGTCGATCCGGAAAAGGCCTGCGCCAATCTGGACAGGCTGCGCAAGGAAGGTCAGCTTGGCGCCTACGGATTTTACGAGGCGGTGGATTACACGCCGGGGCGGCTGCCACATGGCGCGGAGAGCGTCACGGTGCGTTCCTACATGGGACATCACCTTGGGATGAGTTTGCTGTCGCTCGATTATTTGATTAACGACCAGCCGATGCAGCGCAGGTTTTCGTCGGATCCGCGGCTGCGGGCGGCGGATTTGCTGCTGCAGGAACGCGTCCCGAAGGCCACGGCGCCGGTTTTCCCGCACGCCGTGGAAGCCAACACCGTGCACGCCACGCATGATGAGGGTGCGGAAACCATACGCATCATTACCGAACTCGCGGGGCCGGTGCCGGACATTCATCTGCTATCGAACGGGCGCTACCACGTGATGGTTTCGGCCGCAGGTGGCGGTTACAGTCGCTGGCGCGAGCTGGCCATCATGCGCTGGCGCGAAGATCCCACGCGCGACTGCTGGGGGATGTTCTGCTATGTGCGCGACGTGGAGAGTGGCAAATTCTGGTCGAGCGCGCATCAGCCGACGCTTAAGGCGGCAAGTTCATACGAGGCAATTTTTACGCAGGCCAAGGCGGAATTCCGGCGGCGCGACGATGACATTGAGACGCACACGGAAATCAGCGTTTCGCCGGAGGACGATATTGAGCTGCGGCGGGTCACGGTCACGAACCGCTCGGACAGGCCGCGGACGATTGAACTGACGAGTTACGGCGAAGTGGTGCTGTCGCCGCCGATCCAGGATCAGGCGCATCCGGCATTCGGCAATTTGTTCGTGCAGACGGAACTTGATACGGCGCGCCACGCGGTGCTGTGCAGCCGGCGGCCGCGGTCATCGGGAGAGCGACCACCGTGGATGGTGCATCTGATGACGCTGCAAGGGACGGCGCGCGGCGAGACGACCTTTGAGACCGATCGCATCAAATTCATTGGGCGTGGAAACTCGCTGGCGGAGCCCGCGGCGATGAAAGTGCCGCGGCTGAGTAATAGCGCGGGGCCGGTGCTCGATCCGGCGGTGGCGATCCGGCGCACGGTGCGCCTGGCGGCGGGGGAATCGGCGAAGATCGGCATTGTGACCGGGATTGCCGACACGCGCGAAGCGGCGGAAGCGCTGATTGAGAAATATCACGACTCGCGGCTCAGCGAACGCGTCTACGAGCTGGCGTGGACGCATAGTCACGTGGTGCTGCAGCATTTAAATGCCACGGAAGGCGAAGCGCAGCTTTACGGACGGCTGGCGGGTTCGATTGTTTACACGTCAACTGTTTTCAGAGCGGCGGCGAGCGTGCTGGCGCGCAATCGGCGCGGGCAGTCGGGGCTGTGGGGTTACGGCATCTCCGGAGATCTGCCGATCATGCTGGTGCGGATCCGCGAAGCGGAGAAGTTGGATCTTGTGCGGCAGGCGCTGCAGGCGCACGCCTATTGGCGCACGAAGGGCCTCGTGGTGGATCTCGTGATCTGGAACGAGGACGATTCGGTTTATCGCCAGGATTTGCACGAGATCATCATGGGCTTTATCGCCGCGACGCCCGAGACGGGGCTGCTGGATCAACCGGGCGGAGTGTTTGTGCGGCGCGGGGACCAGATTCCGGAAGAGGACCGCGTGCTGATTCAGACCGCGGCGCGGGTGGTGCTGGTGGACGATGGCGGCACGCTGCGCGACCAGATCGACCAGAATCCGAAAAGTGAATTGCCGGTGGCGGGCTTCAGGGCATCGCGCAAGCGCACGGAGATTATTCCGTCGCCGCCTCTGGCGCAGCGCGAGCTGGTGTTTTTTAACGGACTCGGCGGGTTCACGCGCGACGGGCGCGAATACATCACGACGCTGCTGCCGGGCCAGCAGACGCCCGCGCCGTGGGTCAACGTGATTGCCAACGACCGTTTTGGCACGGTGGTATCGGAGAGCGGCGGCGTTTACACGTGGGGCGAGAATGCGCATGAGTTCCGACTGACGCCGTGGCGCAATGACACCGTCGGCGCGTTTAGCGAGGCGATTTATCTGCGCGATGCGGAGAATGGGCGCGTGTGGTCGCCCACGCCGCAGCCGGCCACGGGCAATGGGCCGTATGTGGCGCGACATGGGTTTGGCTACACAACGTTTGAACACACCGAAGACGGCATTGAGACCGAGCTGATTATATACGTGGCGATGAATGAGCCGGTGAAATTTGCGCGGCTTAAGATTGTCAATCGCTCGGGACGGCAGCGGCAGTTTGCGGTGACGAATTACAGCGAACTGGCGCTGGGCGAGCTACGCGCACGCACGCTGATGCACGTCGCCACGCAGGTGGATCCTGTGACGTCGGCGATCTTTGCGCGCAATCCGTTTCATCCGGAGTTCGGCAATCAGGTGGCATTCACGGATTGCAGCGAAACCGTGCGCAGCGTTAGCGGCGACCGGCTGGAATTTTTGGGGCGCAACGGCACGGCAGCGCGGCCGGCGGCGATGAACAAAGCGCGGCTTTCGGGGCGTGTGGGGCCGGGGCTCGATCCCTGCTTTGCCATGCAGGCGCAAGTGGCCGTTGAGGACGGCCGGGAAAAAGTGGTTGTCTTTACGCTGGGCGAGGCGAGCAGCGAGGAGGAGGCACGGCAGATTATTCAGCGCACGCGTGGCATTGACAACGCGCAGAAGGCCCTGGAAGGCGTTTGGGATTTTTGGGCGCGCACGCTCGGGACGCTGTATCTGGAGTCGCCGGACCCGGCGGTCAACTTCTTGGTCAATGGCTGGCTGCCGTATCAGACTTTGTGCTGTCGCATGTGGGCGCGCACGGGGTTTTATCAGTCGGGCGGTGCCTATGGGTTCCGCGATCAGTTGCAGGATGCCATGGCGCTGCTGCATACGGCGCCGGAATTATTGCGCTCGCACATTCTGAAGGCGGCCTCGCGTCAATTCATCGCCGGTGATGTGCAGCACTGGTGGCATCCGCAATCGGGGCGCGGGGTGCGCTCGCACTGCTCCGACGATTACCTGTGGTTGGCGGCGGCGACGTGCCGCTACGTGGGGGCGACGGGCGACACGGGCGTGTGGGACGAGAAGATTCAGTTTTTGGATGGGCGCGCCGTGCGGCCGGAGGAGGAGGGCTACTACGATCTGCCGCAGGTGGCCGAGGAGCAGGGGACGCTCTATGAGCACTGCGTGCGGGCGATCAACAACGGATTGCAGTTTGGTGTGCACGGTCTGCCGCTGATGGGCAGCGGCGACTGGAACGACGGCATGAACCTCGTGGGCGAGCATGGCAAGGGTGAGAGCGTTTGGTTGGCGTTTTATTTGTATGATGTACTGACGCGGTTCGCGCAGCACGCGCGCAAGCGCGGCGACACGGCGTTTGCCGACAAGTGCCTGGCGCAGGCCGGGACGCTGCGGCTGCGCATCGAGGATAGCTCGTGGGACGGCGCATGGTACAAGCGCGCTTATTTTGATGACGGCACGCCGCTGGGTTCGCATGAGAATGACGAATGCCAGATCGATGCGTTGCCGCAAAGCTGGTCTGTATTATCGGGAGCGGGCGATCGCAATCGCGCGCTGACGGCGATGGATAGTGTGCATCAACGGTTGGTGCGGCGCGACCCGGGGATGATTTTCCTGTTCAATCCGCCGTTCGACAAGTCGGCGCTGAATCCGGGTTACATCAAGGGATACATTCCTGGCGTGCGCGAAAACGGCGGGCAGTATACGCACGCCGCGATTTGGACAGTCATGGCGTTCGCCGCGCTGGGTGAAACGGAGCGTGCCTGGGAGTTGCTGACGCTGATCAATCCGATCTCGCACGCCTCGACGCCCGAGGCCATGGAGACCTATAAAGTCGAACCGTACGTCGTGGCCGCGGATGTTTATGCCGTGCCGCCGCACACGGGGCGCGGCGGATGGACATGGTACACGGGGTCGGCGGGCTGGATGTACCGCTTGATCACGGAGTCCATTCTGGGGGTGAACCTGGAAGTCGACTCGCTGCGTTTCACGCCGTGCCTACCGCCGCACTGGAAGGAATTCAAAATTCATTACCGCTATCGCTCGACGTTTTATCACATCGTCGTACGCAACGGCGGCGGCGGAAAATTCGTGCGGCGCGTGGCGACAAACGGCTTGGATCAACCGGATCAGTTGATGAAGTTGATCGATGACGGGCAGACGCACGACGTGGAAGTGGATATTGAATAAGTCCGTCTCGTGCGCGTACGTTTACACACTCACAAGCACGCGCACGAAGAGAATAGAGCGCCCAGGATGTCGGCTGTTTAAACCTTGCCGCGACGCAACAGCGTCACAACGAACAGGATTAGAAATATCACCAGGCAGATTTTGGCGATTTGAGCCGAGACTCCCGCGAGTGCTCCAAAGCCGAGGAACCCGGCGATGAGTGCGATGACGAGAAATACGATGGCGTAGTGCAGCATGGCAATAAATTCCTTTCGAACTTCAAAGAGGGAGGGAAGTTCGTGGATTGTATCCACTGTGCCTACAAAACGAATAACGGGGTCCGAAATGAGATGCCATGCACAATAGAACGGGAGCTTGCGCTATTCAACTTAAATCGGCAAGTTTCAAGAACGTTCAGGCGCTCTCGCCTTCGCGAATCTGGCGCATGATAAGTTTGCTGGCGTTTTGCTTGGGGGCGCCGGTGATGGCGACGCGAATACCGAGTTCGGCGGCGATTTCGCGTTCGGGAACGGTTTCGGCGCTGTAGTCGGTGCCTTTGGCGTGAACGTCGGGGCGGATTTCGCGCAGGCAGGCTTCAGCCGTGGGCTCCTCGAAGATTACGACGCGGTCGACGGCTTCCATGGCGGCGAGCAGTTCGGCGCGTTCCAAGCCGGGCATCACGGGGCGGCCTTCACCCTTGATGGCACGCTCGCTGGCGTCGCTATTGACGCCGACAATGAGTACGTCTCCCTCAGCGCGGGCGTCGTTGAGATACGAGACGTGGCCGCCGTGCATAATGTCGAAACAGCCATTGGCGAACACGACGCGCTGATTGGAGTCCTGGCACTCCCGGGCGAAACGCGCGGCGTCGGCACGCGAGACGATGCGTTCGGCGGGCGCCGCGGGGAGTGACGCGGGGCGCGCGGGATCGAACGAGAGGATCGGTGAGTTTTCGGGAGTGACGTCCACGGATTTTTGCTTTCGTTTGGCGGATTGCGCCAGGGACGGGCGGGAAGCCCGCGGAGCTCGCGCCGGACGCTCGCCGGTCATCTTGCGCTTTGCCTTCTTTGCATTTTCCCGCAAATCGTTCAACACCCAACTGACGGCGCCGCCCAGATCGTCGGCGACGAAGTCGGGATGCTTCGTCCAGCCCTCACGCTGGAAAGTATACTCGCCGAGGCCGTAACCCGACATCACCATGATGCCTTTGATGCCGGCGCTGTGCGCAAAAAGGATGTCGCCGCTGCGATCGCCGACGACGTAACTGCGCGCCATGTCGATGGGCAGATCACGGCAAGCCTTGCGGATCATGCCGCCGCCGGGCTTGCGCATTTCGTCGGGATCGTGTGCCCAACGCGGATCTTTGCTGCTGGGGTGGAACGGCGAGCAATAAATGGCATCGAGCCGCGCGCCGCGTTTGGCAAGCAACTCCACGAGGCGATCCATGGTGGCTTGCATTACGGTTTCGTCGAAGTAACCGCGGGCGAGACCGGCCTGATTTGTGGTTAATACTGCAAGCACCCCCGCGCGGTTGAGGCGGCGAACGGCGGAGGCGGCGCCGGGCAGGAGTTCGAGGCGATCAGGATGATTAATATATCCTGCTTCGCGCGTGATGGTGCCATCGCGATCGAGGAAGACGCAGGGGCGGGCGGTGGCAGTCATGAAAGTAGGAGACGCATGAGATTAATGACAATTTAAGGTAGGAGTTCAAAAGACTGGCCGAATGCCCGCCACTCAGCAGGGATGACCAACCATGCGTAGCCAGCCGGCTCCCCTCGAAATCCCCAAGCACAGAAACTCTTCATCTTAGGGCTGCTACCGCCAGGTCCTGACCCGGTTCGAAGCGAGCCTCTTGCAAGGGACTCAAGGATCAACACTACTTCGCTGCACTCGATCGATCATCCCAGCTCAAAGGCGGGAAGTCCGTTCCGGCAGAGTGGTTGGAACCGCAGCGCACTTGCCACTACTACAAACCACCAGGCGAGAACAGTCGCTATCCTAGCAAAAGGGACAGGCGAAAGGCTAGAGCGGAAAAGCTTGCACTGTATTTAGCGCACGCGGGCTTCGATGGCATCAAGGCGCTTGCTCGTTTTTTCAAACTGCTTGTACTTCAAGTAGTCAAGGACGATGGATGTGTCGGCGAAGTCATCCGGTTCGCCAATGATGATGGGGGGGAGGGACTTGATTGCGGTATCGTTGAGGGCGCCGGCCTTGCTGGGGACTTCGACAAGCGTGTAGTGGCCGTAGACCTGAAACTGCGGCCTTTGCGCTTTGCCCATGGCTCCGACGTACGGGCCGACGATGCCGGTGCCGCTGCCGCCGCCATCGGGAGCCTGCACACCTGACTGTGAGAGGGTTTTCAGCCGCGCGTCTATGGCTTGTGAAAAGGCCCGCGTGCTCTTGGAGGCGTTCATGCCGGGCAAGACAGCGCCGTAAACCGCGACGCTGCCGCCAAGGATAGCCGCGACCAGAATGCCGACGGCTTGCGGCCAGCGTTCCAGGCGGAGGCATTCGATAACCAGACGCGCCATCAGTGCAGCCACGCCCAGCAGAAGCAGGCCCTGCAACGGGTGCGTGCGGAATTGCGCATTTTGCAGTGTGGCGCTTCCCGTGAAATTCATGAACGCGAAAACCAGTGCGGCGGTTGCGGCGAGGGCTGCAAGGGCGGTCATGCCGAGCCGGATGCCGCCGGGGACGGCGCGCTCCCAAAGGCGGCAGTCGACGTACCAGCCGCTGATGAGCGCCATGGCTGGGAGCATGGCCAGAAGATATTGCTCGCGCTTGCCGGAGAGCAGCGAAAGGAAAACGGTGGGCAAAAACGCCCACACCAGCAGAGCCCTCAGGGCTTGAAGATCGGGGTTTGCGGTTTTGCCATCGACAATCAGGATGAAGATGGCGCAGGCGAGGAAGAAGCCCCACGGCGCAAAGCCATCGCCGAGGATTACGCCCAAATAATAAAAAAAAGGCTGCCCATGGAGTTTGGGGTCGAATAATCGGCTGGTGGTGGCCGAGTTGACCATGCTGCCAACGTAGCCGCCGGGAGCCGCAGCCTGCAATGCCAAGAGCCACACGCCGATGGATACTGCGAGAAAGGGAATGCCGACGAGCGGCTTCAGTTCACCGATGGGCCTGGCGGAACGCAGACGCCAGACTTCGGCGATCACGACACCCCAGACAATTAAAAAAACGAGCGGACCTTTGATGAAAAATGCGCCCAGCAGTCCAAGCCAGTGAAGGGCCACCCGGCCTCCGCCAAGCGGGGCGTCGGCGGGGCGGGCGAGGATGGCCCAGAGCGATAGCGTGACGAAGCCGGCCATCAGCACATCGAGACGCGCGCTGGGGGCTTCGGCAAGCAACAGCGGCGCGGTGAGCATCATCCAGCCGGCGACCCAGCCTGCATCGCGGCTGAGACGCTTCAGGCCAATGTCGTAGGTGAGCAACACGGTGAGCGTGGCGAAAAAAAGCGAGGGCAGGCGAACCAGCCAATTGGAGATTTCGCCGCCGTGCAGCTTGAGCATTGCGGCGAGCATCCAAAAAGGTAGCGGAGGTTTCTGGCCGTAGGACGCTCCGTTTTCCGTTAAAGCAAGCCAGTGGCCGCGCAGCACTTCGCGCGCGATCTGTACGTAGCGTGTTTCATCGGGGCCCCATAGGTCCCATAGGCCCGCCGACCAAGCCCACAGTCCGATGCAACCGATCAGGAGCCATAAGCGGTCCGTGCCTGGCTTGGGCGCGTCGGGATCGCTGGGATCGAGGCGATGAGCTTCGGTCATGGAGATTACATCTGTTCCCGGCGGAGCCGCGCAGTGTGTGTCAATATTTTGAGCGTCCGCAGGGCGGGCCGCAAGGGCCATGTTGCGGATTGCGTGGTTTGCACGCAGAAAAAAACGCAGGCTGGAAAGCCCGCGCCACGCGGGATACTATCGCGGCGTTTGTGATGCTGCGATGACCGCCGGAAAGTTTTTGCGCCATGATCACACTTCTCTTTTGTCTGGGATTGCTGGGCATTGGGTTCCACTTTTTGCGAAAAACCCACGATGCGGCGGGATATTTTTTGGCGGGGCGCCAATTGGGAACGTGGCAGGTGGGGCTTTCGATGGCCGCGACGTCGTTTGGCAGTTCGGCAATTCTCATCGGCGCTTCGATGGTCTATACGAAGGGATTGCCGGGACTGTGGTACTCGCTGTCGGTGGCGCTGGGGTTTGCGGCGTCGGGGATTTGGTTTGCGGGGCGTGTGCGCGCCACCGAGGCGCATTCGCTGGCCGATTTTATCGGGCGAACGCACGGCGAAGGGGTGCGGCGGCTCGTTTCGGCGTTGCTGGTGGTGGTGCAGGTGGGTTTTTTTGCGCTGACGGTCAAAAGTTTCGCGTTGCTGACGAAACCGGTGATGGCCGACGCGATCTGGATTCAGCAGCACCCACAGCTCTATTTATCGCTGATCTGCGGCGTGTTTGTCGCCTACCCGCTGCTGGGAGGGCAGAAGGCCGACGTTTTTTCAAACATGATCAAAATTGCGGCGGTGAGCGTGGTGCTGCTTGGCATTTTACTGCCCATGGCGCTGACGAGGATTTCGGCGCAGGGGTTGTGGCAGAATCTGCCGCGGGGGTGGTGGGCGTTCCCCATTTCCAAGCTCGCGGGGCCGGTGTATGTGCTCAACATGCTGGTGCTGATGGGGCTGCCGGGGATTGTCGGCGGGGATGTGTTTGCGACAATCTTGAGCGCGAGGGATCAACGCGCGGCGCGACGCGGGATGCTGCTGGCGGGCCTCGTGCGTGCGCTGCTGGCGCTCGGGATTGCACTGCTGGCATTGGGCGCGCGGGTGATTTTACCGGAGCTAACGGGTGAGTCGATTAACCTTGCGGTGCCGCTGCTGGCGCGCGAGCTTTTGCCGGGGGCGCTATTCCAGATTCTGACGCTCATTTTCATGGTGTCGCTGATCGCTACCGGGGACACCGTGTTGCTAACGGCTTCCACTGTACTCTCGCTCGACGTCTTTAAATTGGGCGAGCGTGCGGCGCTGTGGCGGGTGCGCCTGATCACGTTGGGTCTGGCGGTGGCGGGACTGGTGCTGGCGATCTGGTTGCAGGATCTGCTGGCCGTGATGATGTTTTCATACACGCTGCTCTGCGCGGCGATCATCATGCCGGTGTTGGGGATGCTCGTGCTGGGAGGGAAAAGAGGATTGTCCACGCCGTGGGTTGTGGCTTCGATTATTGCGGGATTGGTCGGGGCGGTGGGGTGGAAACTATTGCTGGGAAAGATGGACGCGGAGGCGATTAAAGCTTTTCCGTATGCGCTCGATCCGGCGACGGTGGGCGTGGCCTTTTCGGCGGTGATGGTGGCGGCGGGGGCGCTGGCGACGAGATATAGGTCGGGCTTTCAGCCCTTGGAACACTCATCGCTTTGATACCTAGGCCGATGGCCTAGGCTGGCATAGGGCGGGCCTTTGGCCCTTAGTCTATTGAAGATTATTGCGGGCAGGATGCCCGCGCTCCCAACCAATCAAATTGCGAATGTGTGGATGGCTTCCAGAGGTTGCGTGGCGAGGTCCTTGATGTTTTGCGCCATCATGGGCGAAAGCGACTCGCAGGTTTGGCGCGGCGAAGCGTTGGGTGGGGACTCAAGGACTCCCTGACGCACAAGACGCAGGACGTCCAGGACACTTACATTTTCGGGAGAGCGCGCCATCATGTAGCGGCAGTCTTCGGCGGACTGGACGACGAGTCCGCGGCTGCGGAAGAGTTCCAGCATCTCGGCGACCGGATGCGGCGGGACGTTCAGGCGGTCGGCGAGCAGGCCAATTTCGGTCGTGGAGATTTCGGGTTCACCGAGCAGCGGCCGGGCCAGCACAGCGGCGAGCCGCAGGGCAAGTGTTTCGCGTTCGGCGGGGAGGCCTTTCCAGGCGCGGCGGCGGCGGCGCCAGTCGCGGATGTTTTGATGCGCGCTGGAAACTTCGACCCCCCACAGCACGATGCACCAAAACAGATAGACATAAAACAGCAGCAGCAGCACCGAACCGAACGCGCCGTAGATTTTGAGACGTGAGTTGAGCAGTTGCCCCTGAAAGTGAACGAACCAAAACTGCATCGCGAAGAAGGCCAGCCACGCGGCGATGCCGCCGGCCAGCGCCGAGCGCCAGCGCACGTGCGTGTTGGGAATGTAAACATACATGAATACGAACGCGCCCAGCACCATCATGTAGGAGATGACATGAACGAGAATCGTGCCGGCCTGATCGACGCCAGGGACGGAGCGCAAACCGTGGTTGTGGATCCAGTTTACGATTTTCGTGGTGCCCAGGACGGAAAAGCCCACGAGCAGCAATAGCATGACCATCAGCCAGTTCATGTAGTCGGCGAGTTTGCGGCCGATGCTTCGCGATCGATAAACGGCCCACGCTTCGTTCATGGCCCCTTCGATTTTGGAGAGCAGTGACAGGACGAGAAGCATCAGGCCGGCGCCGCCGAACAGCCCAAGGCTCTTGAAGTTGGTGCTGCTGACGGTGTTGAGGATATTGTCGATAATCTCGGAGATGCTTACGGCCTCGACAGGTTTTTCGGTGGTGGCGTCGTCGTCGCCGTCGTCGGAATTGACTGCGGGAGTCAAGAGGCCGGGCGCGGTGACGCGGCGTGTCGTGGATGATGATATCGCGGTTGCGTTCAATGAACGCGATGTTTGCAGGTCGGCGGGCAAAGGAAAAGGCGTGGGTTTGGGTTTGAGGACGTAGGCTTGCGAGACAATCGGCAGATCACGCAAGGCCTGTTTGGCTTTTTCGTCGTATCCAAAGCCCTTAAGCACGGCCAGCAGCACGGCGAGCAGCGGGATGAGCGAGAGTAGCGACGTATACGTTAGAGCCGAAGCATAGGTGAGGCCGTCGTTGCTGAAAAAGCCACGCAGCGAGCGGTCGATAATCTGAGCCCAGCGTTTGGCGTAGCTTTTTACGGTGGGGATATCGCCTTCCGGGGCATGCCAAATGGAATCCTGAAAGCGCGCCCACGTCTCGCGAATCATCCGCGGCTTCCATGGCCAATGGCGGCCCGCGGCGGGCGTCCGCGAAGGAGGGAGGGGTTTGGTGGGCGAGTCTTCCATGAACACCGTTGCGCTGTGAGGATAATGTGCGTTGGCGAAATGGGGCTGTGGCCCGGCCGGCTATTTCAGCGCGCCGACGGCGTCGCCTGCGCCGCGCCTGCCAGATCACGGGGTCGAGGACTCAGCACAACGCCCGCGCCGCTCGTCGCCGATACCGAATGGCCGCGAAAAATCAGCCAAAGCAAAAACAGATTCGCCAACAGCAGCGTGGCCACGGCGAGATGCCCGGTGCGCGCCGCCACGTTGAGCACCGTGCCGAGCATGACGATACCCATAAGAATTTGCAGCAAAACAAGGAGCAGCGGCCCCCAGGCAAGCAGCGCCAGTCCGCGGCGTCCGGCGGCGCGGGCGGCGAGGAAACAGCGGGCACAGGCGAAGGCAACTAGCATCGCGATCGGCGGGGCGAGGTAGCGATGCAGCGCGTTGGCGGCGGCGGGGCGCTCGCTCGGCCAGAGTTCGGGTTTGAGCGTGGCGGCATCGACAGGGACAAACGATCCGGACCAGCCGAGATGCAGCGCGTAGGTCGCGCCCGTGTGTCGGACGAGCGCGCCAAAGAGAATCTGCAAATAAACAATGATGCACACGATGGCGAGAAGTGCCGCCATGGATGAGGCGTTTGGAATGGCAGACGGCGCGCGTAAAAACTCGGAGGCATTATTCAACGTTGAACCAACGCCGCGCGAGCGCAGCCACATCGCGCGGCTGGCGTGGATGATTGTCATGAAAAAGATGAGTGATGTGCCGAGGTGAGCCATGCGAACAAGCGGCGGCAGATTGAGCATCACGATGAAGCCGCCCAGCACACCTTGAAAAATGACCAGCAAAACAAGCCCGATGCCCAGCGCGCGGGCGGATCGAAAACCCGCGACGGGTGACCACAAGAGCGCGAACAGGCCAAGGCAGCAAAATCCCACAAGCGTGCCGAGAATGCGGTGTGTGTGCTCGAAGAACACGCCGCCTTTCATTTCGGGAAATACCATGCCAAAGCAGAGCGGCCAATCGGGACAGGCCATGCTGGAGCCGGTGTTAAAGACAAGTCCGCCCCATGTAATCAGCACATACGTAACCACGGCGGTGAAAATGGCGAGATAGGTTGCGATGCGGTAACGGTTCATCAAATTTTGTTTCAGCGATCGGAAAGTCTATGAGCACGAGCACGATTGAAATAGGGCCTCGTCCCTCTCGGACGGCCTTTTTCCATTCTCTCACAGCGTCACGATATCGATCCACAGCGGAGTTTCCTCTTCGCAGCGCGCGCACTGGATATCCATCGCAAAATCGCCAAAGGCATCGGGCCAGCGTTCGGGGAGGAACTTGCCGCCGGTTTTTTTCAGGAACTCCAGTTCGCTCTCGTACTGGATGTGCAGCATAACGGTGTGTGGGAGCTCGTCGCAGGCCAGACAGCGCCACGGGGTGAGGGGAGGGCGCGTGAGGGCCGCCTGTTCGGGGTCGTGGCGGATGAGTCCGTTCCAGCCGTGGAAATCGCGGTCGATGAGCACAACTTCCTGCGCGCAGGCGGCGCAGACGGCTTTGATGAGAAAAAAGGGACGGCCATGGAACTCGGCCATGACGGGGAAGGGCGCGTTGTGCACGTCGCGCGTCTGGCCGGGGTAATGCAACTCGAAGGCCTCGCCGCCGCATGGGCAACGCAGTTTGGCCACCAATTCGCCTGGAGGAGAGCGGCGATCCTGCGGGACGATCCAACCCTTGAGGTGCGTCGGGATGGGCTTCCTGGACAAAAGAAAATCCCCTCGCGCGGCGAAATCACAATAGCGCCGACCAGCATAGCATGCTGGCGCGAAGGCTCAAGGGAGATTGACGCGCGCGAACGGTCGCAGGCGTTTTACTTCAGTCCGCGTTTCAACTCAAATGGCTGGCCGGTGACGTCCTTAAAGGCATTTTCGCCGGGGTTTTTGATCAGGCGGCAGGATAGCGTCGTGGCTTGGGGGTCGTCCCAGTGCGGGATAAGTGCTGCGCACAGCGCGCCGGGGCCGTCCCAGCGCGAGAGACCCTCGCGCCACAGGCGCGTGCATTCGACTTTCAGTTCCGCGCCACGCTTCTTGTCTTTGGGGACGTAGCCGTCGCGTGAGTTGAACGTGCAGCCTTTCTTATATTCTTTGAGCAGATCTACGAGTTTGATCGAGCGCTCCTCGCCGACGCAGGTGCGGAAAACCGCGTCGCCGCCTTCGATCATGTAGGAGAAGATTCTAATGAAAGATTCGGCTTCGTCCTTGCTCTTCAGCGAGCCGACGATGTGATAAGGCCGGTGGCGATCCTCCGGCTTGGGCAGCAGCATCAGCGGGATTGAAGTTTTCCCGACGCGCAGCAGGAATTCCGCTGTTTTTCCGCCGGTCAGTTGGCGCAGTTGCTTTGCGCCGCAACTGAGTTCCACGCCGCGCGCGCCCCATGCAAGCACTTGCCCGCACAGCGTATCGCCGTCAACTTCGCCTTGCGGGATTGGCCCTGCCGGCGGCGCGGGCAGCAGAAATTCTTTGTTTGGTGCGATGCGAATGGCCGAGCCTTTTTCAGCCGTGATCGTTTTACCCGGCTCAAGTGCTTGAAGCCACAGCAGCGGCGTCTTTAAGACGGACTCCTCATGAACTGCCGCGGTGAGCAGTCCGGGGCGCTGCGAGAAAAGCTTTTTCAGTTCATCAGGATAAAGAAATGAGAACAACTCATGATTGCCGCGCGGTTCCACGCCACCTAAATAGATCGCCTCGTATGCATTTCCATCGTGCGTGATATCCAGTTTTTGTCCGCGACGCAGTTCAAGACGCGCGGCGTGTTTCCAATTAAAATTCACAATGCCGCCGCTGAGCACATTACCGATGAAGACGCCGTTATCGACTTTGCTGCCGCGCAAACCGGCGATGCGTGGATAGCCTGCGCCGTATTCCAGAACGCACGGAATCTTTTTCGGCCGTTCAATTTTTTTGGCAGGCGTAAGGACGATAAACTCGCCCGGGCCGTCATATTCGGATTCGCCTTCTTCGCCATCTACACTTTCGTCTTCCCTGTCGCTCATTTTTTCGAAGTCAACGCGGTAGAGCGTCAGCACGTAATCGCCGGGCGGCACGCGCACGTCGCCGCTGGCTTCCTCTAATCCAAAAGCCTTCAGATCGCCGTCCTTGGGAGGCCTGCCGTGCTTTTTCTCGTACTCTTCCGCGTAAGCCTGGGCGTCGGGGCCAAGCCGAAACGAATTGGGTGTGTCGATGCGCAAAACGCCGCTTGGGAGGCTGATGATGGTCTGCGCAGGCTTCATCAATGGAACGCCGATCTTCTTGATTTCAGTTTTTTCCAGTGGCGGTCCGACGTTGACATCGACGCGAATCGAATCATCTTGTCGCAGCGTGTACGTGACGATTAAACCCGCTTCCACGAGCTTCTTAAGCGCTTTATCCTTGTTCGGTTCAAGATCGGAATAAGAAAGCAGGCTGGGCGGGTTTGCTTTCAGGATTGCGGCGGCGTTGGCGGGGTCGTGAAGGTAAACGCAGAGGCCTTCGTTGTAAACCTCAACGCGCTGGGAGTCGGGACGGAATAGCAAGGCTGCGACCTCCGGAGCAGATGTTGATATTGTGAAGTTGCCTAAGATGTACGTCAGATTAAATCAGCGGAAAGACGCGGGGCAATGTGAAAAAACCTAAAGCAGGATTGACTATTCACGTTCCTTTTGTTTGACTGCCACTACATTAAACAAAGATGTCTCTGCGAACCAATGCGAGGTGAAGGGCAATGGCCGGCAATCGAATACTTCTGTTCATTGTGCTGCTAGTCGTCCTGGGCGCGGTCGTCTACACGCGGGTATTGCCGAACAAGGATCGACTCAGGAAATCACTGCAAAGCGAAACCGTCGAGAAAAAGGAAGTAGTCATAAGATTCAGCAAGGATGCGGTGCTGAAGGATGGCTCCTTTAATCCGCTGCCACCCAAGAAAATGCCTATTGATTCCGATCCGGCCACGCTTGTGGCGGGCGACCATTGGCGCGAGCGCTATGAACCCCTGCTCGCCGCCGTGCAACCCCCGGCCAGCGCCCCGGGCTTCTATGTTTATCCTTTTCTTGATCGTACCACGGAAGGCGTGGGACTCCGCTGCACGTATGGATGGCACGCCGTGGGTTCGGCCGCGCTGGCACTTAAGACGGGAGCGAGGGTTGTTGACGAGATGCCGCCGGACCATTATGGACTGATCAAACTTGAGGACATTCTGGCGGGAGGATACCCAAGCGCAGAGGAATGGAAGCGGCGTGCCCTGGCAGACCCGGCAACAAAGAATGCGCGATACATTGTGACGGGGATCTATGAATCCGATGAACCCACGAGTTCCTGTTCGTTCAAGATTTTGCTGATTGATCGTGAAGCGAAGGCAGATGCTCCGGCGAACGAACTCGTCACTGCCAAGGTGCCGCTGCCAAGTCGATTCACGGAGCATGCCGTCGCGCATCGGCGCGGCGCGCTGGAGATGGCTCAGAAGTTGGTGGAAAGCGGCATTGCTCCCAAACATGCGGTCGCGAAGACCGGCGGACTAAAGTTGAACAATGAGCTGCGTGAAGTGGCGCAACTGCTCGACGCCAATGATAGCTGGGCTGTGATGGATGGCGTGGACCGCGCCCTGCAGCTTGCCGCGCTCTTTCCGGACTCCACGCTGCCGCTGCAGGCGGCTTCGTATGGCATGAGTGAACTGATGTGCATGATGATGGCGTATGGCTTCGGCTCCCTTTATGAAGAGGAGTATTCCACGCGCGCCTATGCCCTGGCGCAAATCGCGGCCGCGATCGACGACAAACCGCGGATGACGCAGCTTGCGTGGATTTTCGGCGCGCGCACGGCGGGGTTGCCGCCCGACAAAGCGATGAGCGCTTTTCCGCCACCCAATAGCGAGACCGACCCGCCTGAGCTGGATGGAATGCTGTCGGCGGCGCGCAGCGATTACGATCCCAATCGCGGACTGGCCAATGTGGAGCAGGTGCCGGACTGGCAGGTGTTGATGTTGGAGGCGGGACAGAGCTACTACATCATGGATAGCCGCTATCGGAAATATTTTCTCAGTCGCCTGCCTTTCTGGGAAACTCACGACTTCTATTTGCAGGCCAGGATTCAAAACGAGCATGGCGACGTTTACCAGACATCGAGCTATACGGCTTTCGCCAACAAACGCCATGCATCCATCATTGCGGCGCGGCATACCATCGCCACCGAGTTGGCGGCGCTACTAGTGACGATACCCACGAGCGCTGCCGCAAAGGATCTGCCGGAACAATTGACGTCGGTGCTGGGCGACCAAGTCACCGCGATCTCCACTCCTGCAGCAACTCCCTCGTCCGCCGCAGCTAACGCGCAAGCGCCTCCTCCTTCCGCCGCCACAGTTTCGACTTCAACATTCGGCAGTCTGGCCGCCAAGGGCGACTATTATCAGCTGCGCAGCGACCTGTTGAAACTGACGGAGGGTTGGACTGAGCCTTATCAATCCGTTCACGCGTGCTATCGGCTATTGCTGCTGTCTGAGCCTGTGGGGCAGGCAGCCATGGCGGACGCAAAGTTACGCGTTGCGCCGTCGGGTTTTGCCGGATTTGAATTCTCGCCGAGCGAGCGAATCCGGTTTGCACGCCGGCGCGATCAGTTGGGCCCGGACTTGCTCGTCAATTTCGAGGGAAAAGCGCATGGCGACTATGACGCAATGTATGGCGTGGCGCAAAATTACGCGCGCGTTCGGCCCGGCAATGCCTCCGCCACCTCGGACCTGTTGGAAGTCATGAAGCGGCCGTCGCCGGGCGCGAAAGATTCCCAAGTATTTCAAGCCATGGCGCGCAAGATCTACGATCAGTATCCGCTAAGCTCCAACGGCATTTATAATCTGGCCTACGCTTCGTTTTCCGAGACCAGTTCGACGCAAGCAAGTTTGATGCTGCACCTCTACGCGCATGAACATGCCTTCAATCCCACCGCCGCGATGAAAATCGGCAATCTGTATGATGACGCGGGCTACAACGGCGAAGCGGTTGCCTATTACGACCGGTTCCTTTTGGATATGCCGGCGCGGCACGACATTGCCATCAAGCGCGCCTGGGCGCTTTGCCAGATGGGCCATGCCCTCGAGCCTGCAACCCGCGAGGTATTTGCCCGGGCCGTGCGTGAATTGCCAGGAAATGACACATTCCAGGAAGACAATCTGCGTTACCTTTTATATTGGGCGATCGATCTGCCGGCAGCGCGCAAGGCCGCAGATTCTTACACGCAATACGCACCGCCCGGGTCTGCAGTGCTGTGGCAGGCGCGCATCGAAGCGGAAGACAACAATACGACAAAGGCGTTGCAATATATCCGCGCCGCGCGCATCCCGAGCCAGCTGGGATTGCGGGCGGCCATTGCCCACGCCAATCTGGCGGAGTTGTGCATCGGCATGGGTCAACTTGATGAAGCGGCGAGGCAGGTGGCGGCGGCGGCGAGCATTGATGACTGGCAGGGCAACGTGATTCGCGCGATGGGTCATCTGGCATTTGCCCAAGGCAAGTATGACGAGGCCGCGGCGGAGTTTAAGAGGTGCATTGCGCGATACGGAGATAACGCCTCGGATCGACAATCCATCATCGCATGTGAACAAAAAAAGAAAGGCGTGAAGCCGGAAGAATTGATCCCAATCGTGGAAGCTGCGCTACTGGCGGGTGAATCCGGATCGGAAGAAGGGATACCAGGCCTGATTGAGCATTACGCTTCGCAGAAGGGATCCCGGCGCCCGGCAATCTATTTCAATATGTTGCTCAAGTCGCCGCAGCGCTATCGCGTGCTGGTGCGCAATGCCATTAACGCCTATGCACTCGTTGATTCTGAAGTCGCAGCTGAGGCAACGCGTCACATCGATGATATCATGCGTGAGCCGACCTATTCCGTTCCGGTGCCTCCTGCTCCGGCGGAAGACGGCGCCACTTCCGGTTCTGCCTCCGGCGCAAAGTCGCAGACCGCGGCTGCGCGATAGGACCGCCATTTTGTGAGCTTGAGGGGCCGAATTCATTCGCGCGCTTGACAGCAATGCATGACGCGCGATTGAATGACCCTGCGTATTTACTTCTGGCAATCGACAACATCGATATGAGGCGACCGCTGGACCTTCCGGTCGTTTGACGCATTCAAATCAATCGCGCGGAGATTATCATGCTTCTTAAGATTAACGTGGGCAGTTCAATGGTCCGCCTTGTGAGGTCATACAGGGCATTATTGATGACGCTTGCAGCCGGCTCGTTGGGTGCGGGCGGCGTGGCGCGGGCGCAAGGCGCTGCGGCGACTCCCGTGGCCGAAACCATCTACCGCAACGCCCACGTCTATACCGTGGACGCGAAGAACTCGCAGGCCGAGGCCGTGGCCATTGCCGGGGGGAAATTTTTGGCGGCGGGATCCAATGCGGAGATTGATAAGCTGCGCGGGCCGGCGACGAACGTTATTGATGCCTCCGGTAAAACGATTGTGCCGGGGCTGATCGATGCGCATGGGCACATGCTGGACCTTGGCAACAGCTTGCAGCGCATTGATCTGCGCGACACGACAAGCTACGAACAGATTATTTCCAAAGTGGTGGAACGCGCCAAGACGGTGCCGAAGGGCGACTGGATTCTGGGGCGCGGCTGGGACCAGAACGACTGGGCATTGAAGGATTTCCCGGACGAAAAGGAGCTAAGCGCGGCGGTGCCGGATCATCCGGTTTACCTCGTGCGCGTCGATGGGCATGCGGGACTGGCCAATGCTGCGGCGCTGAAACTTGCCGGCATCACGGCGGCAACAAAGGACCCGGAAGGCGGAAAAATTGAGCGCCGCAAGGGAACACAGGAACCGCTCGGCGTGTTTGTCGATGGCGCGCAAACGCTCGTTGCCTCCAAGATCCCGGCCTCCAGTGACGATCAGATTCGCCGCGCGATGAATCTGGCGATCAGTGAATGTCAGAAATATGGACTGACTTCGGTGCACGACCCCGGCATCAGCCTCCAGGCGCTCGATGTTTACAAGAAAATGGTCGACGACAAGCAGTTCGATCTGCGCGTGTATGCGCTGATTCGCCCGCCGGACATCGCCACCGTGGAAAAGGTGATCGCGCGGGGGCCGCTGGTCGATTACGGTGATCACCGACTGACGCAGCGCTCGTTCAAGATCACGATTGATGGCGCATTAGGCTCGCGCGGCGCGGCGCTGCTGGCGCCTTATGCGGATTCACCAGGCAACAGCGGACTCATCGTCGTGAAGCCAGAATTCTTGCGCGAAGTCACGCAACGCGCCCTAGCGGGCGGATTTCAGGTGTGCTGCCATGCGATCGGCGACCGCGGCAACCGCCTGGTGCTGGACGTATTTGAAGACGAACTGAAAAAATCAGGCAAGCAGGACGCGCGGCTGCGCATTGAGCACGCGCAGATCGTGGCGCTGGAAGATATCCCGCGTTTTGCCAAGCTGGGCGTGATTCCGTCGATGCAACCGACGCACGCCACGAGCGACATGCCGTGGGCCGAAGTCCGCGTCGGTCCCGAGCGCATCAAGGGCGCCTATGCCTGGCAGCGCTATCTGGAACTGGGCTGCCGCATCCCCTGCGGCTCGGACTTTCCGGTCGAATCGGTTAATCCGTTGTGGGGAGTCTTCGCGGCAATTACGCGTCAGGATCACAACATGAAGCCCGCTGGAGGATGGATGCCCGACCAGCGGATGACGCGTCAGGAAGCGCTGCGCGGCTTCACGATCGATGCGGCGTGGGCCGGCTTCATGGAAAAGGAAATCGGTTCGATCGAACCCGGCAAACTCGCCGACCTGACGATTCTATCGCAGGACGTCATGACGATCGCGCCGGAGGAAATCTTGAAAACAGTGGTGGATACGACGGTGCTGGGGGGCAAGGAAGTCTATAAGCGGAAATAGATTTTAACTGGGGCGGAAGAATAAACGAGGACACGATGGAAAAGCTACGCCGTCAAATCCCTAGTTGGTCACTACTAATTGCAATCATCATGAGTGGCTGCGGATCATACGTATCCTCAAATGCCCTAACCTATGATACGCCGGACATGATCGAGTTCGATGTATTTAAATCGCACACTTGCCCGATTTGTGGCGGTTGGATCACGAAGGTTGGATTAGTCGGCGATGATCGATCACTGCCAAGTCGGAATGTCGAAGTCTGGAACAGGAGCATCTGTGGGAATTTATTTTATGGCGAGAATTCTCCTATTTGCACCAACTGCTGGCAGGCCTACTCACGTCCGCTGAAATCGTGGAATCGATCGAGCGAAGACGCGAAGTCCTTTAAATGCCCGCTCGACGAAAGCATCCAGAGCTTTCCTTTGTATCCTCATAGGGCTTGTTACAATCAAAAATACGACGGATCACATTTGATCGAATCAATTCGCTTCTCGTGCGCGAATTCCCCGGAATTACTTGCGAGATTTCGCACCTATGCCGCCGAAACTGGGCTGGATCTCCAAATCCAGAAGGATAGGAGTTCTCTAAACGCAGTAGAAGTTACGGTCACAGGAAAACCTAAGGCGGCTCCAGTTTTGCAACCCGCGAAGCTGTAAAAGCCAGCAACCCAAAGACATTAGTACCCAAGAAGCGTCAATCGGGAGATTTACGCTTCCAGTCCGAAACTCCAATCATTAACGATAATTCTCAAACAAAGGCGCCGCGACAGCCGACTGCGCCCTTGCCACAAATGTCGCCGCGATCGTGTGATTCGCTGTGACATTGTTAAACGAGTAGGAGGTAACCGCGCCCATACTGACGCCATCAACAACCACATTGGCAATCATGTAACCACTATTCGCGATAATTGTGTAGGCCTGGCTGGTTCCCGAATTTATCGCCAGCGCGCCCGCGGGGCTAATGGTGCCTCCGCTCCCCGCTGTGGCCGTCACGTTATAGGTCACAATGCCGTTGATGAACTTGTTTGTGAGTTTGGTTTCCAACGTCTGGCGGTCGGAATCGCTGAGCGCGATTTTGTAGAAATAGACGTCGCCGATGTTGCCGTTGAATGTCGTCCAGGTGTCGGGCGAGTTGCGGCCAACATTAATGTCGTGCATATAGGTTTGCGCGCCGGGAGATAGCGACGAAAAAGCGCTCGTCGCCGTCTGATTATAGACCTGCACGCCGTTGGCAAACACTTTGAACGCGCCGGTGGGCTGCACGACGAGCGAGAGGATCGTTTTCTGGCCATCGGGAATGATGACGCCCGTATTGAAAATCGCGCCGCCCTTGCGCCAGACCTGGATCTGGCCCGTTTGATTATTCAGGCCCAGCATCAGGTTGTTGTAGAAGGCGTCGACCACCGATGTCCACGCGGATGACGTGGCGTTGCGCTTGGGTTTAACGGCCACGACGATCGACGCGCCGTTGACGGGAATGGCGACATCATAGTGGCCGAAAAAGTAGCCGTCACTTTCGGTGCGCGTGTTCTTTTCCCATTTCACATTGTCGACCATTTCGACGGCCGGACTGTTCATCGTGCTTAACGCTGTGCCACCCGGAAGAAACGTATCCCAATTGCCGGTCGAGCCGCTGGCCGGGAAGGAATCGGTGATGCATGCGAAAAGCAGGTCGCTGCCGTGTGGCACCGCCGTAGGCGAACCTTTGAATTTCGCCAGCACGATATGCTTGGCCTGCACGTTGTTGATCGTATAGCTGGTCACCGCGCCGACGCTGACGCCGTCCAGCGAAACGTCCTGAACTTCGTAGCCTGCGTTGGGGGTGATGGTAAATGTTTGATTCGCGCCCGGAGTAACGGCCACATCTCCCGCGGGAAAGATGGTACCGCTCTTGGCGGCCGAAGCATAGACGCTGAAGCTGGGATGCGCAAACGTTGCCGAGATGCTGTGCGCGCCGCGCACATTGGTGAAGCTGTAGTTGGTCATCGTGCCGATGTGCACGCCGTCGATGGCGATGCTCGAAACGGCGTAACCGGCAGCGGGCGTGATCGTAAAGGCGCGATTCGCGCCGGCCGCTACCGAAATTGCGCCCGCCGGGCTGATCGTGCCGTTCGCGCCCGCGCTGGCCGTCACTGTATAATTGGGCGCAGTGTAGTCATACCATTTGGTGTAAATGTTGGCTTTGCCCGTGATGCCCGCGCCGAGCGTAAGCGTGTAATTGAATTTGGCCTTGCGCGTCGTTTCGCCAAGGTAGGCGTAGTCGGTGTTGCAAATGACAGCCACCACCGCATTGTTGCGTACATTGGAAAGACCAATGCTGCATACGCCGCTGGAAACCGGCGTGCCGTAATGCACATTGCCGCTCGTATCGCGGTAAACAAGCTGGCAACTCATATTGGCGCCGATGGGATTGAACGTCACAGTCGCAGTGGTGGCTCCGGCGCTGACCAGCAGAGGAATTTGATTCGCTCCCGACCAGCCCGGAAGCGTGCGCGTTTCTGGCGTCAGGTCGTTGCCGACCTGCGTCGTGGCGACATAACACGTGGCGTTCCATACGGGGGCGTTGATCCAGACGGGCGCGTTTTCGGGATGGATGTTGGCGTTCCAATTGTTATCGAGGAGCTTCTTGAAGGCATACGACCACGAGCCGAAATCGCAAAATGCCTGACGAGCGCGATATTCCTGAATTAAACGCCGCGTTTGCGCGGGCCCAAGGCCGCCGGGGGCTTCGGCGAGATCCTGCAGCACACGGCCGCTGACGGTGGCATTGCGCCACACCCAGGCGACGCTGCGCGGGCCGAGGATGACTTCCATGGCGTGCGGGAAGCACTCGCCGTACTGCGTGCCGCCCAGCAGGTTGCGCCACGTGCAAAGCTGCTGGCTTCCCGAAGTAATGTTAACGCCTTCGGCGGAGGGGCCGCCAAACGTATCGTCCTGCAGCCAGCCGGAATAGCACTCAATCGGCATAAACGGCGCGATCGCGCCGCCCGCGCTCAGCCAGCCGATGGCACTGAAATCGCCGGAGCGCTGTGAGTCCATCGTGCCTTGCAGCCACGTGTTACCGCACTCCTGAAACCACCCGGCATTTTTGCAGCCGGGCATGCTGGATAGGATGCAGTGGATTCCTTCGTGGACCATGGCGCCTGTTTGATAGGCGGCGTCGCTGTTGGTGGTCGCGGGGTCGTAGGAGTAAACCGGATAGTAGGAGGCAAGGATCATCGGCCAGGCCTGGCCGAGGTAATTGGTCGTGCCCTGCCATCCGCCCAGCGCAGTGTTGGAGGCATTATCGGTGCTGATGCCCGAGCCGTACAAGTAAACGGTACTGTAATAACCGTTGCGCACGCGCACGTCGCGCGGCCAGCGCATGATGTCGGTGATGTAGGCGAAATCTTTGTTCAAGCGCGCGATGAGTGGAATCCACGAGGCCGAGGTAACAAGTGAGTTTTTGTTCGCGCCCCAGCGGAAACACCACCAGCCGTCCGAATAAGTGCCGACCACGCCGCTGACATCATTGAGCACCTGCGTGGGCGGATTAATCGGCCCAAATTCCTCAATGTAATCATAGGCCACGGTGGGACTGTAGGCCGGCCAGACATAATGTCCGTTATCCCCCTGCGCTATAGCGTGGCCCGAATGACCAAGCAGCATCAGGATCGCCAGCAGCACCATCCGGGCGCCCGGCAATTTCACATTTCTATTTGTGGCAAGCATGTAGAAGAGTCTCCCATGAAAACAACTGGGACAAAGATATACCAATAAACCGTGGACTCGCGGGAAATGCAAGAAGTTTAGATTTCAAACGGTTTTGGCCCAATTGTAAATAAGCTTCCTAGGCTCCCAAGTGTTCCGTGCGGTTGATGATTTCATCCTGCAGGGCACGGCCAAGGTTGACGAAGTAGTCACTGTATCCGGCCACGCGCACAATCAGGTCGCGGTAGTCTTCGGGGTGCTCCTGGGCTTTGCGGAGTGTTTCCACGTCGATGACGTTGAACTGTATATGATGGCCATCCATCCGGAAGTAGCCGCGCACGAGCTGCGCCACCTGGGCGATACCCGCGTCGTCGTCCATGAACTCGGGCGTGAACTTTTGGTTCAGCAGCGTCCCGCCGGTGCGCACGTGATCCAGTTTGGACGCCGATTTGAGCACCGCGGTGGGCCCGTGGCGATCGGCGCCCTGCACCGGCGAGATCCCCTCGCTGAGCGGAATGCCTGACTTGCGGCCATCGGGAAGCGCGCCGATGACGCTGCCAAAGTAGACGTGGCAGGTGGTGGGGAGCATGTTGACGCGGTGTGTGCCGCCGCGGCTGTTGGGTCGGCCGTTGATGCATTGATAGTAGGTCTCGAAGGCCTGGCGCATGATATTGTCGGCGCGGTCATCGTCATTGCCGAATTTGGGCGTCTCTTCGCGCACCAGTTCCAGAACGTCGTCATGGCCGGCAAAGTTGGCATCGAGCGCTTCGATCATTTGCGGCAGGGTAAGGCGCTGATCTTCGAAGACGTTAAACTTGATGGACGCGAGGCAGTCGGTGATCGTGCCGAGGCCGACGCCCTGGATGTAAGTCGTATTGTAGCGTGCACCGCCGGCGTGGTAGTCCCTGCCGTTCTTGATGCAATCGTCGATGAGCGTCGATAGAAACGGCGCGGGCAGGTAGGTGGCGTAGAGGCGGTCAATGACGTTGTTGCCGCGGATCTTGATATCGACGAAGTGGCGGATTTGTTTTTCGAACGCGGCGTAGAATTCCTCGTAGGTCATGAATGTTGCGGGATCGCCGGTTTGGAGGCCGAGCTGCCTGCCGCTGCGCGGGTCGACGCCGTTGTGCAGCGTTAGCTCAAGAACTTTCGGGATGTTGAAATAGCCGCTGAGAATATAGGCTTCGCGGCCGAACGCGCCGGCTTCGACGCAGCCGCTGGCGCCGCCATCGCGGGCGTCCTCGACCGTTTTGCCCTGACGCATCAGTTCCTGCACGATGGCGTCGGTGTTAAAAATGGAAGGCTGGCCGAATCCTGTTGCGACGATTTTCAAGGCGCGCTTGATGAAACGGTCGGGATTCTTCTTGCTGAGTTGCACCATGGAGCTGGGCTGCAACAGGCGCATTTCCTGAATCACATCGAGAATGACGTAGGTGAGTTCGTTCACTGCGTCGCTGCCGTCTGTTTTTACGCCACCGAGGTTGATGAGGCAGAAGTCGGTGTAGGTGCCGCTTTCAGCGGCCGTCACGCCCACTTTCGGAGGCGCAGGGTGATTGTGGAATTTGATCCAGAAGGCCTGCAGCAGCTCGCGAGCGAACTCCGGCGTGAGGCGGCCGACTTCGATGTCGGCTTTGTAGAAGGGGTAAAGATGCTGGTCGAGGCGGCCGGGGTTAAACGAGTCCCAGGGGTTCATTTCGATGATCACGCCGAGATGGATGAACCAGTAGTGTTGCAGTGCTTCCCAAAACGTCCTCGGGGCGTGGGCGGGGACGCGGCGGCAATTGGCGGCCATTGTTTGCAGTTCGGCTTTGCGGCAGGCATCGGGTTCGGCGGCAGCTTGCGACTCCAGAAGCTCGGCATAGCGCCGCGCATATTCCCCGATGGCGCCGCAGGCGATGGCCATCGCGCGCAGTTCCTCGCGCTTGTCGTATGCTGCGGGATCGCCAAAGAAATCAAGACTTTCAATGGCCTGCGCGATCTCGTTTTCCAGTTCCAGAAAGCCCTTTCTGAACATCCTGGCGCCCAGGACGGTGTGACCGGGCGAACGTTGCTCCTGAAATTCCGTGAAGATGCCGGCTTCATAGGCCGCGAGCCATTCGGGGGTCATCTGCGAGAGGAGCCGCTCGCGCTGCGTCTTGCCCGCCCAGTAGGGAATTATTTCCATGGCGTAGGCGGCTTTGGTTGCGGCGTTGACGGAATAAGGGATCTTTTCGCGCGAGTCGAGAATTTCCAGGTCCTGCAGCGAGTGCGCGCAGAGCTCGGGATAGGTCGTGACGGCCGCGGGGACGGGTCCACGCTCTCCGATGATGAGTTCGCCTTCGCCAAGGTAGAGCGCCTTGCGTTGCAGGATATGTTGGAAGCCCATGGCCTGACGCACGGGGATGGATGCGTGCTCGGCCTCAACTTTGCGTCGAAATTCGGTCAGCAGGCGCGCGCGCTCGGCACTGATGCTCGGCTTGGCCTGAAGCGAAGCGTCGCGCAGCGCTTTAATGCGCGCGGTCATTGTCTCGGCGGTGGTCGGTTGCGCGGGTGCGTGTACCATGATCATCCTCCTATGCTTACTTGGAATCCCAGGCGCAGAAACTTTTGCCGTATGGACTGCATGCGCTCTGCGCTGGGTGGTACGATGTTTTCGGTGTGATTTTGCAGTGCGAGTTTCTTGTACTTGTGCGCGCCCGTGCCGTGATAGGGAAGCAGGTTCATGCGAATGGGGCGGCGCAGCGCACAAAGAAACTCGCCCATGGCCGTCAGGTTGGCCTCGCTGTCGGTGATGCCGGGAATGATCGGCACGCGAATAATGAAGGGCGCGGCGCCTGCGGCGGCCAGCCAGCGCAGGTTGTTTAGGATGGGATGATTAGGCGTGCCGATGAATTTGCGATGCTCGGCGTCGTCCATGAGTTTGAGATCGTAGAGAAAAAGGTCGGCGTGGCGGGCCACGACTTGAAAGACGGGACTATTGGCGAAACCGGAAGTATCGACGGCGGTATGTATGCCGTGCGCGCGGCAGGCATCGAGCAGCGCGCAAAGGAATTCAGGCTGCATCAGGGGCTCGCCCCCCGAGAAAGTCGCGCCCCCGCCGGACTCCTCGATAAACACCATGTCCTTCTCGATGGCGGTTAGTACCTGGCGCACGCTCATGACGCGGCCTGTGCCGCTTTCCCAGCCGTCGTCGCGCAGGCATGTGCCGGCCACTTCGTAGGCCTGCACGATGGGGCGAGGGTCGAGGCGCATGCCTTCGGGATTGTGGCACCACTGGCAGCGTAGCGGGCAGCCTTTCAAGAAGGTGGTGACGCGGATGCCGGGGCCGTCATGAACCGCGTAACGATTGATGTTGAAGACCACGCCGACCGCGCCATAGCCATCCTTGAGCTGTTCCTTGGGATCTTGGGAGTTATTAGCATATTCGCACCCAATGATCTTTTTTATACTTGCGTGAGGGAACTTTTCGCCGGCACCAAGGAACATGCTCCTGTCTCCTATATTAGGATCTTATCATATGATATCGGCATTTGGATATATAATTCTGAACAAAAACAGCATCGACAGGCAGTCCGGCTGATAAAACAGCGCACTAGGGTGAGAACGGAAAAAATTGAACGGCCGGCGAATCCAATACGCTCGTATTGGATTCGCCGGCCGGATCTAAATTGGCATTTCGTCGCCTGCTATTTCGACACCGGCTCCACGCGCAGCACAGCATTCAGCTTTGCGAGATCTTCCAGCTTGCGCACGTCAATCGATCCGATCAGCAGCCGCGTGGTCTTGCTTTCGGCCGTCTTTTTAAAGCCCAGCTCGTCCAGCGACTTCTGCGCGGCTTCGGTAAGTTCACGATACGTGATCATGACGTCCACACGGTAGGCCAGAACCTTGATCGCACCAACCGTGAGCGTACCCTCGCGGCCATCCTTTACGACGGCAGCAGCAAGGTTGCGCAGAGCCGGAGTGAGTTTGAGCGTGGGTGATGTTTCGATTGAAACACCGGCCGCTCCATCGCCGGAGATCTCCCGTCCATCCAGGGCAAGACTGTCCGTCAGCATTTCGTAACGGCCTGCATCGGGCCGGGCGGCAGTTGCGTTTGCGGCCGACGCGGGTTTGTCGGTAGCCAATGATTTCACATTGCCCGAACCTTGAGCGGCGGAAGCACCCGTTTCCGAGCGGCCCAACTGGGCTTGGCCTAATGCGCCACCCTGCGCACCGTTTGATTGAGCGCCACGACCGCCTCTCCCGGAGCGGCCCCGGCCGCCACCCGCAGTGCCGCCACCAAACGCGACACCACCTGCTCCGCCGCCGCCGCCTGTGGCTGCTCCGCCTCTGGCTATTCCGCTGCCCCGCAGCATATACAATGATTGGCCGCTCGCGCCGGTTGCCAACCCATCGCTGAGCGAAGCCCTCCGATTGGTTGTGAACCTCGCGCTGGATGCGTTTACTTTACCGCCGATGACTCCTTCATAACTCGTCCCTTCGGGCATTTCGACGGGCACTCTGACCTTCGTCGGCTCGCCGGCCACGGTGACGTTCATCACTTCCACGGCCACAAAGCTCGTGAACTGCGTCATGATGTTATAAGCCACGCCGACGCCCTCGATTTTTTCCTTCACGGCGGGATTCGGATTACCGCGTTGCACACCTTGCAGGTCTTGCAGCATCAGGTCATCGACTTTGGCACGCGCCCAGAGCATAGGAAGCACCTCGTGCGGCGTGGCGTCGATGGCGGGCGATACGCTAATGCGCTGTTCATACGGTCCCGCGCTGGTTTTTCCTTTCAAAGTAACTGTCCCGTTCAGCTGGCCTTTAATGCGCCCATGAACCATGATCGGCGTGCGGCTGAACACGTCAGGGATGTGCGCGGGATAGACTTCCTCCACGTCAAGATTGCCCCAGTCGAGGCTGATGTCGGTCAGCACGGGAGACTGAATGCGCTCGGCAAAAAGTTTTGCGGACTGATCCGCCGGGTCGTTGAGCGTCACAAATTGCACGTCGCCGCGCCCCGCCTTGGCCATGCCGTCCAGCAGGTAGCGGTTGACCGAATTGCCGACGCCAAACGAAAACATTCGTCCCTTGTCGGCGTATTTCTTGACCAGATCGAGCACCTGCATGTCGTTGCCGACGAATCCGTCGGTCATGAAGCATACAACGCGCGGCTGTTCGGGCTTCACTTCGTCGCCCAGCGCGATTTCGAGGCCGGGAATCATGTTGGTGCCGCCGGTGCCTTCAAGATTAGCCAGAATATCGAGCGCCTTCTTACGATTGTCCGGCGTGTTCGGCACAAGATTGCCCATGTAATCTTCAACGCCCGTGGAGAAGCTGACGAAATCGAATTTGTCGTCGGGATTCATCTGCTCGATGCACAGTTTCATCGTTTCCTTGGCCTTCTCAATCGGCGCGCCACGCATTGACCCGCTGCGATCGATCACGAATACCAGTTCCTTGGGGACGGCTTGCTGCGGCGTGACGCGAGCGGGAGGCTGCAGGACAAGCGTGAAAAAATTGCCACGCGTGTCGCTGTGCACGTAAAGCGTGTTGGTCAGTTTTTCCGGCGCGATCTTGTAATTGAGAATGAAATCCTTGTTGGGGATTTCATTTTGGTTTTTCAGCGTGACGCGCGATTTGGAAGCGTCGCCGATGATATCGACGGCATGCAGCGTGCTCTTCACGTCGCTAAGACCCATGCCGGCGTCAATGGTGACCGAAAGCGATATATCGTGCCCGGCGCGCGTGCCTTGGGGCGTAATAGGCGGGCTGATCGCGGCTGCGTCCTTGACCAGCGTGCTGGTCGTGGCGCGCGATCGCGGCATTGTGGATTGGGCCGCGGGGATAAAACGCGGACCAACCACCATCGGGAAGACGAACTGGAAACCTTCATCCTGCGGTTTAAGCGTCTGGTCGTAGCTGATTTCGATTTTGATCTGTGCGCCCGGCTCGATGTTGGTCACGGACTGTGTGAAGATATTGGGCCGCTCTTGTTCCAGCAAACTGGCCGTGTAACCCAGCGAGCGCGCGACTTCAAACGTCACGCGCGCTTCCTCGCGCGGTTTCATCTCGGCCACCACCATGCGCTCGCCAATCGTCATCGTCATGCCGTCCACGGCAGCCTCGTGCGGCAGCGGAAAAACGTAACTCGCTTCAATTTTCTTGTCGCTGGGGTTGCTAAACGTCTGCACGACTTTGACGCGCGCAACGTAGCCCACAATGTCGGCCTGGACATCGGTGTGCTTCAGCGGACAAATGCCGGTCATCGTGCCGCTGGTGTCGTAGATACGCAGTTCGCCCGTCGTGGGTGGGAGCGGCGGCGCGATGGGGTTGGCGGGATCAAACGGATCGATGATCTGACCCGGAGCGGCCGTGCTCGCCGCGGCTGCCACAGGAGCCGCAGGCTGCTGCGCCAGCGCAACAGAAATCAGGTAAAATGAAGCCAACACAAACAAGAATGCCGTCGAAAGCGTCGCCTTGGATCGCATCGCTCAACCCTCCCAATCAATGAATCGTATGGGAACATCGCGAGGATCCCGTCGGCGCGATAAAACGCCCGATCAGCGAGGGCCGCAGGGAAGCTCATGAGCTAAGGATGACGAAAACCAAAAAATGTTCCGTTGGAGAAGCGAATTATTTTTCTGAATCGCAGCAAGTCGTAGATTTTAGTCGGTTGATCCCCAAATATCGCCCACGGTAAATCCCTCGGGAAATGGGTCTGTCGGATCGACCACATATTGCGCCATCCCGGTGATCCAAGCCTGGCCGCTGATCGTCGGCACCACGGCGGCATACGGTCCAAACTTGGTCTTGGAAAGAAGCTTGCCAATGAATCTTGTTCCGAGAATTCCCTCATGCACGAATTCCTGACCCAGCGGCAGCAGCCCTTTGGCATGCAGCGTTGCCATTTTCGCACACGTGCCCGTGCCGCATGGCGAGCGATCCAGCGCCCCTGTCCATGTCGCTGGCTTTTTCCAATCAAGCTTGCCCGTCGACACAACAACCGCGTTGCGCCGGCTGCAATCGGCGTTGGGCGATGGCGCGGAAAGCTGCGCGATCGTGATTCCATTGATTTCCTTATTTTCGGGATGTGCCACCGCAAGCTGCTCATTGGCGGCAGCTTTGATCATTTCGCCAAGCCGCACAATTTCCCGTCCGGCGTTGGGGATGAGCTCCACGCCCAACGGCTCCGCCTCGGCGATGACATAAAACATGCCGCCGTAGGCCACGTCCACTTTCACAGTTCCCAAAGTGGGAACTTCTATCGCCGCGTCAAGATGCACGGCAAACGCCGGGACGTTCTGAAACGTGACGCGCGTCACTTTGCCGTTGTCAATCTGCGCCTCGACTTCCACCAGCCCGGCCGGCGTATCGAGCTTGAGGCGCATCGGGTTTTCGCGGATCGGAATCATGCCGGTCTCAAGCAGCACTGTGACGACGCAAATCGTGTTTGTCCCCGACATCGGCGGGTATTCCGTCTGCTCCATGATCACAAACCCCGCGTCCGCATCGGGACGCGTCGGCGGCAGGATCAAATTGCAATTGGAAGCCGGATACCCCCGAGGCTCGCGCAACATCAATTTGCGCAGCCCATCGCCATTGGCCTCCAGCCACTTCATCTTGGCAAACATCGTCGCGCCCGGTACGTCCAGCACGCCTCCCGTAATCACGCGCCCCGGTTCTCCGCAGGCATGCGCATCGACGGCAGTGATCACTCGGGAAATTTGCAAAATCGGTCGCCTCTCATATTGGTAGGTCGGCTCTTCGAGCCGACGTCGGGGCAAAGACCCGCCCCGCCGTTAATTCTCTGACTACTTCGCCGCGCTTATCTTTAGCAGCAAACACCCATGCCGAGGAATTTCCGCCCCAAACACATCGCTCGGCGCGCCCAAATCCTTTTGCCGCCATACGTCACGCACAGTCTGCTTCCCGCTCAATCCCAAGTCCGACCACTTCGCCGTCACCTTGCGCGGCACTTCATCCAGATTAAACAAGCCCACGGCCTTCGATCCGTCCGCCAGCGGCCGCGACCACACCTGCAAATTAGTGTCCTCGGATTGCCACACGACTTTCGCGCCGCGCCCCAGCGTGTCCTGATTGATGTCCAGCACCTCATCGTTCGTCAGCATGCCGATCGTGAAGTCGTCGGCTTGCGTCAGATCGCAGCCCAAAATCAGAGGTGCGGCGTGCAGCACCCACAGCGAGAAATGGCTCATTTGCTCGGCAGGGGTCAGCTTGCTTTCGTGCTGCGGCTCGTAGCTCCAGCCCACGACGCCGATCACCAGCATGTCCACATCGTTCCAGTGCCCCGGTCCGCTGTACTGCCCAAGATCGATCTCCGTCCAGCGCGGATTGAACCCAATGTTTTTCGTCTGCTCCTAGTTGTCGCGAATGTCGCCCGTCGTGCGCCACAGGTTGCCACGAATATCCGGCTGCGCCCCCCACGTCCAAACGTCGCCGCGACCGTATTGGCAGATGCTGTAAATCATGTCGCGCGGCGATTTATCGAGCGCAGCGCGCATCACTTGATACGGTTTTTGCTCGCCGGCCAGCTCTTCCAAATCCGTGCGATAACTGCACCAATCGTATTTCAAATAATCCACGCCCCACGACGACCACTGCATGATGTCATGCTCTTCGTGCCCAAAACTGGCTTCCAGTCCCTGACACGTTGTCGGTCCAGGACTGCTGTATATCCCAAACTTCATCCCCTTGCTGTGGATGTAATCGCCCAGCGCCTTCATGTCGGGGAATTTACGGTTGGTGATGTAGTTGCCGTCTGCGTCGCGCGTCGGGCCTTCATTCAAATCATCACCCGCGCGATTCGTGCGCTCCCAACCGTCATCAAGGTTGATGTAGGTCCAGCCGTGATCAATCAGGCCCTTGTTGACGAACGAGTCCACGTTATCGCGCACCATTTTCTCGGTGATGCTGCGCCCGCGCATGTTCCAGCTATTCCAACCCAACGGCGGCGTCAGCGCCAGCGTCCCCTCGGCAACAATCTTAAAATCGCGCTTCGCTTCGCCCACGGAATTCTTCGCGTGCAGCGTGACCGGATAAGTTCCCTTATCTTTAATCACTCCGCTGATAATCCCGGTCGCCGCATCAAGCTTCAGTCCCTCGGGCAGTTTGTCGACGGCATACGTCATGGGCTTATTGCCGCTCGCCGG
>JADMIO012752840.1_pt1 | contig 46530 bp, 44 predicted proteins | sample 8958161 | NCBI WGS metagenome assembly JADMIO01 (sample SAMN16585339, study PRJNA669376) | soil metagenome | isolation source: Crop rotation soil | place: USA: Cullars Rotation, Alabama | collected 2011
CTTTCCCCAGCACATACGACATTAATCGTGCCGATACCCAGGTTAGGCGCGCTGTCAATAACTATGACATCATAGTCATGAGCAACAGTTTCAATGGCCAGTCGGAGCATCAGGTGTGGATCGGTGGGCAGTTTACCTTCATCAAATTTGCCCATTAACTCAGTTTCAATACGGTGCAGAGCCAGACAGGAAGGAATAATGTCAAGCCCCGGCCAGCAAGTGGGCTTTATTGCATAAGTGACATCGTCCTTTTCCCCAAGATAGAAAGGCAGGAGAGTGTCTTCTGCATGAATATGAAGATCTGGTACCCATCCGTGATACATTGAGGCTGTTCCCTGGGGGTCGTTACCTTCCACGAGCAAAACACGTAGCCCCTTCAGAGCCAGATCCTGAGCAAGATGAACAGAAACTGAGGTTTTGTAAACGCCTCCTTTATGGGCAGCAACCCCGATCACCGGTGGAAATACGTCTTCAGCACGTCGCAATCGCGTACCAAACACATCACGCATATGATTAATTTGTTCAATTGTATAACCAACACGTTGCTCAACCCGTCCTCGAATTTCCATATCCGGGTGCGGTAGTCGCCCTGCTTTCTCGGCATCTCTGATAGCCTGAGAAGAAACCCCAACTAAATCCGCTGCTTCACCTATTCTCCAGCGCCGGGTTATTTTCCTCGCTTCCGGGCTGTCATCATTAAACTGTGCAATGGCGATAGCCTTCGTCATTTCATGACCAGCGTTTATGCACTGGTTAAGTGTTTCCATGAGTTTCATTCTGAACATCCTTTAATCATTGCTTTGCGTTTTTTTATTAAATCTTGCAATTTACTGCAAAGCAACAACAAAATCGCAAAGTCATCAAAAAACCGCAAAGTTGTTTAAAATAAGAGCAACACTACAAAAGGAGATAAGAAGAGCACATACCTCAGTCACTTATTATCACTAGCGCTCGCCGCAGCCGTGTAACCGAGCATAGCGAGCGAACTGGCGAGGAAGCAAAGAAGAACTGTTCTGTCAGATAGCTCTTACGCTCAGCGCAAGAAGAAATATCCACCGTGGGAAAAACTCCAGGTAGAGGTACACACGCGGATAGCCAATTCAGAGTAATAAACTGTGATAATCAACCCTCATCAATGATGACGAACTAACCCCCGATATCAAGTCACATGACGAAGGGAAAGAGAAGGAAATCAACTGTGACAAACTGCCCTCAAATTTGGCTTCCTTAAAAATTACAGTTCAAAAAGTATGAGAAAATCCATGCAGGCTGAAGGAAACAGCAAAACTGTGACAAATTACCCTCAGTAGGTCAGAACAAATGTGACGAACCACCCTCAAATCTGTGACAGATAACCCTCAGACTATCCTGTCGTCATGGAAGTGATATCGCGGAAGGAAAATACGATATGAGTCGTCTGGCGGCCTTTCTTTTTCTCAATGTATGAGAGGCGCATTGGAGTTCTGCTGTTGATCTCATTAACACAGACCTGCAGGAAGCGGCGGCGGAAGTCAGGCATACGCTGGTAACTTTGAGGCAGCTGGTAACGCTCTATGATCCAGTCGATTTTCAGAGAGACGATGCCTGAGCCATCCGGCTTACGATACTGACACAGGGATTCGTATAAACGCATGGCATACGGATTGGTGATTTCTTTTGTTTCACTAAGCCGAAACTGCGTAAACCGGTTCTGTAACCCGATAAAGAAGGGAATGAGATATGGGTTGATATGTACACTGTAAAGCCCTCTGGATGGACTGTGCGCACGTTTGATAAACCAAGGAAAAGATTCATAGCCTTTTTCATCGCCGGCATCCTCTTCAGGGCGATAAAAAACCACTTCCTTCCCCGCGAAACTCTTCAATGCCTGCCGTATATCCTTACTGGCTTCCGCAGAGGTCAATCCGAATATTTCAGCATATTTAGCAACATGGATCTCGCAGATACCGTCATGTTCCTGTAGGGTGCCATCAGATTTTCTGATCTGGTCAACGAACAGATACAGCATACGTTTTTGATCCCGGGAGAGACTATATGCCGCCTCAGTGAGGTCGTTTGACTGGACGATTCGCGGGCTATTTTTACGTTTCTTGTGATTGATAACCGCTGTTTCCGCCATGACAGATCCATGTGAAGTGTGACAAGTTTTTAGATTGTCACACTAAATAAAAAAGAGTCAATAAGCAGGGATAACTTTGTGAAAAAACAGCTTCTTCTGAGGGCAATTTGTCACAGGGTTAAGGGCAATTTGTCACAGACAGGACTGTCATTTGAGGGTGATTTGTCACACTGAAAGGGCAATTTGTCACAACACCTTCTCTAGAACCAGCATGGATAAAGGCCTACAAGGCGCTCTAAAAAAGAAGATCTAAAAACTATAAAAAAAATAATTATAAAAATATCCCCGTGGATAAGTGGATAACCCCAAGGGAAGTTTTTTCAGGCATCGTGTGTAAGCAGAATATATAAGTGCTGTTCCCTGGTGCTTCCTCGCTCACTCGACCGGGAGGGTTCGAGAAGGGGGGGCACCCCCCTTCGGCGTGCGCGGTCACGCGCACAGGGCGCAGCCCTGGTTAAAAACAAGGTTTATAAATATTGGTTTAAAAGCAGGTTAAAAGACAGGTTAGCGGTGGCCGAAAAACGGGCGGAAACCCTTGCAAATGCTGGATTTTCTGCCTGTGGACAGCCCCTCAAATGTCAATAGGTGCGCCCCTCATCTGTCAGCACTCTGCCCCTCAAGTGTCAAGGATCGCGCCCCTCATCTGTCAGTAGTCGCGCCCCTCAAGTGTCAATACCGCAGGGCACTTATCCCCAGGCTTGTCCACATCATCTGTGGGAAACTCGCGTAAAATCAGGCGTTTTCGCCGATTTGCGAGGCTGGCCAGCTCCACGTCGCCGGCCGAAATCGAGCCTGCCCCTCATCTGTCAACGCCGCGCCGGGTGAGTCGGCCCCTCAAGTGTCAACGTCCGCCCCTCATCTGTCAGTGAGGGCCAAGTTTTCCGCGAGGTATCCACAACGCCGGCGGCCGGCCGCGGTGTCTCGCACACGGCTTCGACGGCGTTTCTGGCGCGTTTGCAGGGCCATAGACGGCCGCCAGCCCAGCGGCGAGGGCAACCAGCCGAGGGCTTCGCCCTGTCGCTCGACTGCGGCGAGCACTACTGGCTGTAAAAGGACAGACCACATCATGGTTCTGTGTTCATTAGGTTGTTCTGTCCATTGCTGACATAATCCGCTCCACTTCAACGTAACACCGCACGAAGATTTCTATTGTTCCTGAAGGCATATTCAAATCGTTTTCGTTACCGCTTGCAGGCATCATGACAGAACACTACTTCCTATAAACGCTACACAGGCTCCTGAGATTAATAATGCGGATCTCTACGATAATGGGAGATTTTCCCGACTGTTTCGTTCGCTTCTCAGTGGATAACAGCCAGCTTCTCTGTTTAACAGACAAAAACAGCATATCCACTCAGTTCCACATTTCCATATAAAGGCCAAGGCATTTATTCTCAGGATAATTGTTTCAGCATCGCAACCGCATCAGACTCCGGCATCGCAAACTGCACCCGGTGCCGGGCAGCCACATCCAGCGCAAAAACCTTCGTGTAGACTTCCGTTGAACTGATGGACTTATGTCCCATCAGGCTTTGCAGAACTTTCAGCGGTATACCGGCATACAGCATGTGCATCGCATAGGAATGGCGGAACGTATGTGGTGTGACCGGAACAGAGAACGTCACACCGTCAGCAGCAGCGGCGGCAACCGCCTCCCCAATCCAGGTCCTGACCGTTCTGTCCGTCACTTCCCAGATCCGCGCTTTCTCTGTCCTTCCTGTGCGACGGTTACGCCGCTCCATGAGCTTATCGGGTCCACTCGCGAACGCAGAAAGGCCCACCCGAAGGTGAGCCAGTGTGATTACATTTGCGGCCTAACTGTGGCCAGTCCAGTTACGCTGGAGTCACTAGTATTTAGGTGACACTATAGAAGCGGCCGCGACAACTTGTCCACGTGGAATTCTAAGCTTAGGATCCCAATGTGCTGGAAAGCCATTTCCATTGCAGAGCCGTCGAGCGACGGTTGAATTCGATATTTTCTACTGCTTCTTGGTAGATGTTAGCGAGGTATCCTGACTGCTCGTATCGACTCTGCCATGAAAATAACAAATAGAAAAGAAACAACATGACGCCTACTATTAGTATTATGACAGTAAATCTGTAGCTTGGAATTAGTTCGGTTGGCTTCACTTGGGAGACTGTCTGAGCGCTTGCGCGAGAATCTGTTTGCTCTGGCGCCGCGATGACCGACTGGGGGCTGGATATTTGTGGCGAAGTCTGCGCAGTTTGCGGAGAGCTCTGTGCTTGCGCAGTGGGTGCCGGTGCGCCCAGCACCATTATTGCGAGAATAGCCAATGCAAGAGCTACTGAGCGCATTGAACCGCCCCCTCAGAACGAAAGGCCATCGAGAAATCAACACACGATAACAAAGGTTTCCTAACAGAGTAGCATTAGGTAAGAGGACTGCAAGGTAGATTCTGCGCGACACAAGACGAGAACAAGTTGTTCAACGCTAGTGATCGTCAGGTCCTCTAGATTCGACGAACTCAAATCTAAGCCGGTCGCGCCCGTGAAATGAGGCGTTCTGCATCTCCGCAAGGGAGACGCGGGTGACAACGCAGGTCAGAGTTTGTGCAGTCTCACGCCGTCGTTTGGCAGGAACTCAACGCCGGCGGCCTCAAATGCAGCCCTTATCGCAGCCAAGGTCCGTGGTCGTAGAATTTCACCATGCTCAAGGCGATTGATCGTGTCCCCTGAGACTTCGGCTGCACTCATCAGGTCGCGGACGTTCCAGCCTAAGGCGGCTCTCGCCATCCGCACCTGAGTAGCCGTCAAATCGGAGTTTTTCTCCGATTTATGTTGCACATCCCCTGTCATCAGCAATATCTTATCAATACTCCGATTTCGGAGCAAGCGGCCGAGCCGGGAGTTGCAGCTCCCGACACCCGGCCTAACCCAGAGCACGGAGTGGACCCGATGCCCAAGGCTACGCCCAGTATATCACCATCCCCTTTCCATAACCTGCCGGTTGGCGAAGTCGTAGACCGTCTCGGCAGCATCAAGACGCAGATCGCGGACCTGGAAATCCGCGAAAAGGCGCTGCGCGATAAGCTGCTCCGTCGCGGCATCACGACCGCTGCCGGCGATGCATACGACGCCAGCGTCACCCAGGCGGTGCGCTGGACGATCGATACGAAGGCTCTCAAGGCCGAGTTCGGCGCCGATTGGTACGACCGGCACTGCCGGCAGGCGCTGGTCACGACCGTAAAGGTCGAGCCGCGCGCCGTTGTTCTTCCTGTCGCGGCTTAGGAGGGCGAGACATGGAACGCCTATCCCGACGCAATCTTCTCGGGGCCGCTCGCGCGTTTGCTGGTGGCGCTGCCATAGCCGCTACGAGCATAGCGAACGCAACGGAGAAGCTTGCCGACGCGCCGGGCCCAATCGTCGAAGTGATCCGCAAGTTCCGTCTCGCCGACGCGGGGCGCATGGCCGCTTACGACCGGCTTCAGGCAGCGCTCCTGGAAAACATTCCCCGACGAGGATGAGAGGACGACATTTTTCGCCAGACTGGCTCAAGGACGTGTGGCCGTCGAAGACATTCCGACCCGTATTCAGATGCTGTGGGAGCAATACTGCGCCCTCTACGATCCGGCGAATGTCGCCTTCAACGAGGTCATCAACACGCCCTGCCAATCGCTCGCCGACGTGATCGCAAAACTGGATTGGGTCCGAGTGGAGGGAGATGGGTTTCTCGACATTGTGATCGATGATCTGCGCCGGATTGCGGGAGGTGCCGCATGACCGGGTTTGATCCATTCGCGCTGGGCGGCACGACAGCCGATCCGATTTTGGAGCTTGTCGCTGAACGGGAGCGCGTAGGTAAGCAGAAACCTCCGCCGGGCCTGTCCGGTGCGGAGGACGATGCGTTTATCGAGAACGTGATCGTTCCGGCCGAGGATGCTCTGACGCAGAAGATCGCGGGCACCGTCGCAATCTCCGCCGAAGGTCTGATCGCTCAGGTCGAAGTGCTCAGCGAGTGGCTCGTGGCGCATGACGACGACCTCGACCTGCGCCTTGCCGATACGATTATCGCCGGCATCCGCAGCCTGACGGCGGGAGGCGCGGCATGAGGGCGGAACGGCATCACCGTCGGCCGGTGCTCGCCAAGCGCCAGCGCCGTAGTCGGACACAGCGGCCCGTGATGGCGCCGCAAATGGCAGCGGCTGTCGCGCTTCACGCTCTCGTCGAGGCAGGCGAGTTTATTGCGCGGGGCCGGCGGCAATACCTCGTCGCGCACATCACGCCCGAGTTGATGGAGACGATCAGCGTGGGTCTGGCGGCGACCGAGGATGAGGAAGACAACGGCGATCTGGAGCCCAGCATCGGTACCCAGGAGGACCTTGAAGGCGACGGGCTCGATCGCGAGCTCGACATCTGCGACGATGAGCCGGATCAGGATTTGGAGCCCAGCGGCGATGAGGGCGATTACAGCTCGTACAGCCGCAATGTGGATGACCGTCGATACATCGAAGCGGCGCGGGCGCGTATCCAGGCAAAGCGGAAGCCGACTGTGATCACGGCGCCAAATGGGCGGCGGGGCGTCTTCGTGCCGGTCGCATAAGACCGTGTGGCCAATCTGGCCACACGGCTCAGCTCCGGCCAGCGATGGCCGGGGCATTTTTTGTGTTCCTCGGAACCACAGGTAGCTTTGAGACGATTCACGGTCCAACTTGGAATCGAGTCCGTGGCTGCGTAAATTATGAGCAAATTAAGTCCTGTCGAACCGGCCACGGAAATGCCCGCAGTCGTCCTGGTCGTGGAAGATGATCCCGAAGTTCGGGAAATAATCACCGAAGTCCTTGCAATTGAAGGGATGACCGTCCTCTCGGCCGGTTCTGGTCCCGAGGCTTTGGCGATTCTGCATTCGGACCAAGACCAAACAATAAATCTGCTTTTCACAGATGTGGTCATGCCAGGCGGTATGGACGGCTTTGAACTCGCTCAGACGGCGAAGCAACTTCGTCCTGATCTGCCAATCCTCTATACTAGCGGGTACATCAACGAACGCGCCGCAACGCATCAGTCTTCCGTCGATGGAAAGCTGTTCCGGAAGCCCTATAGCCTATCGGAGGTTGTCGCCGAAATTCGGCGGTCAATCGGCGATTAAGTCATTCGTGGGTCGTCGATGGACATGAAGCCGCCGGTCTCGATGCCAGATTTCTATACGCATCTGGGGTTCTTCGAACACAGATCGCCGGCGCTCGCGATTATGCGAGCATCATCCTCCGCCTCTAGGTTCTCGGAATCGATAAAATGATCGTCGCCGCCGACGAAATAGACCCGGTATACAGGCATCGTCCCCTCCGATTTTGCCGGGCTTTTCTCCTTCGAGGCGGGAGATAATTTTCGACTGAAAACCAGTCAAGAGGCCGTTTACAGAAATTCTACGGCAGGAAGACCGTCTCAGTCCTGCGCCTCGGTCCTCGATCGCTCCACCCATCGTTGCCGGTGTCGTCGAGGTCGGGCATGGCGAGTCAGATTGTCGTGGCGACGCGACAATTCAAACCGTTCAACCGTTCGCTGGCGAACGCTTGTCATCCGTCAGGTCGCACATCAGCCTGGAGCGATGGAGCCCGCCGATCGCACCGAGATAGTCCGCATCATTTTCGAGACGATATGGGTGACGGCGCACGGCGATCCCGGACCGCCGTCGGAGCGCATTCTCGACGCGATCGAGGCGGCAAGGTATGACTAACCCGAGCGGCGAGATGAATCCCGTGCTTTCTTGTTACTCGCATGCCCGAGACGGCGCGCTTGGGCTCGCGATCCGCTCGCCACCTGTCCTGCCACCTGATCAGCCTTCCGCCGCCTCGGACCGAGCCGCCGCCGCCAATTCCGGTCCCAACGCGCGAGGAGCCTGGCGGCCCGGTGCCGATTCACGATCCGACGGGCCAGCTACTTGCAACAACGGCCTGCCATGGTGAATCGGTCCTAAACGGCAGTCGCGGCCTCGTCCCTTAGCGCACGATCGGTCGACGGAGTATCGGGCGGCTAACTACTCCGATCATGCCTTGCCTGGGCAAGTCGCCGTTAATTGCCCGAGCCGTAACCGTATCCATAATTCGGCAAATATGACGAACCGTAATAGGGGCCGTAGCTCGGCGCGTATGTTGAACCGTAATAACTGTAGGTTGGCGTGTAATAGGTTGGGGCCGGCGAATAGTACGATACGGAAGGAGGATAGTAGTAAGCTGGGGCGGTATACCCGGAGTACAAATTCGAATAGCCGTAATATGGATTGGCCGCAGCACCCAAGGCGGTGCCTAGCGCGAAAGAGCCGACGCCGATGCCAACTGCAGCGCCTGGGCTCAAAGCCTGAGCGGGCGAAGGAGCGATCATACCGGCAGCAAAAATCCCGCTGGCAAGCGCTAAAGCCAGAGCCGCCTTACCCTTGGCAATCATGTCTACCTCCTCAAAGCGAGCACCTCGCTCTTTAAGACAGGAGTGGAAAGCGTCCAGTTCCAGACCGGCGCATTACGCGCAGCCACTGGGAGCAAACCTACCGCTGGTTTGCTCATCAGCGGAAACCCTTCGCGGTCTCGGCCATTCTCGAACTGATTCCGCTTGAGCCGCGTACTCTCGGATCATCCGCTGGCCGAGCCACGAGCGGAGTAGTCTTGGGTTCCCCGCTGCAGGATGGGGGCGTTGATCTTTAGTATCCTGGCAACAATGACACACATGCAGTCGGCTGTAACTCGCTTGCGAACCTAGATACGGGACGTTTCTGAGCGGACACATTATTTCACAACTATTCCTTGCGGGTACATCAAGGAGTTACAGGCGCGTGGGCATCCTGTGCGAGGTGGTGAGTGCCGTCGGAATGAAGGGTCGTCATGAATTCATTTGCCAAGCAGCTGGAAGCCGAAATCCCTCGTCTCCGCCGGTATGCGCGAGCCCTGACGCGGGACCTCACCCGTGCCGACGATCTTGTTCAAAACTGCCTTATGCGCGCAGTGGCAAAGCAGCATTTATGGGAGCCAGGGACTGACTTACGCGCATGGCTTTTCACGATCATGCACAATCAGAATGTTAATGATGTGCGGCGCTCAGTTCGCGAGGGTACGACTGTGGATATCGAGAACTACGCGTCTGATCTCGTCACCCACTCGAATGTGCATGCGACGCTACAACTCCGCGACTTAGAAATTGCTATGAACCAGCTCCCGGTCGAACAGAAACAGGTAATCCTGCTCGTTTGCCTTGAGGGAATGGCATACGAGAAGACAGCTGAAATCCTGAAGGTGCCGGTTGGTACCGTGCGCTCTCGGCTATCGCGCGGTAGGGCGCGGCTACGCGAGCTTATGGATATGGCCGCGAATGAAACTGGGGAGGAAGTCCAGCTCTTCCCCTTGGGAAACACCAGTTCACGACACCATGCCCACGCGGCTTAAGGGGGATGAATAAGAATCCCTGGCTACGATTTGGCCTGAGCGCCTGGGCCTTGGGTGTGGAGGCGTCTTCCGTTATCGCGCTACGGATGCAGAAGATCGCCCGCGGAGGGAGAGCCGGCGAAGCTGAAGCTAGGCGGATGGTCTCTGAAAAGATCGATGCCGGCCTGAACTTGCAGCGAATGGCGGTTACCGGCGCTCTTGGGCGCGAACCCGGGAGCGCCGCATCGAAAACCTTGGGCGTCTACCGGCGGGCGGTGAGGGCAAACAGGCGTCGGCTGCTGCGCGGTGGCTGATCTCTGGCCACCAGCCTATCGCGCGACCGCAACGGCTCCGAATATCAACTCGCTCGTCTTCACTCTGTAAATCCGATCGCCGAACGCGGCTTCAGAGTGCTCGCCGTCGCCTACGTCTCGGTGGAAGGTGCCCTTCTTGTCCTTCCAGCGTACCGGCTCACCGGTTTCTCTGACCGGCGGCAAGGACGGCGCCCGATCGGATGCGCGCACAGGTCCGCGTTGACTAGCCTTAAGTGCTGGTCGAGCCATTCGTCATTCCTTTGCGTCTTTCAATAGGCAGCGGCACCGGTGTCCGCCGATGGTCGGCGCCCCTATTTTTTTCGCGGGTCGGCGCGCTGTGTTCTTGTGGTTTCCCGTCTTGGGGATTTCGGTGCTTGCGAGCCGGGTCGTTTATCGAGTGCCCGCTGCAGATTGCGCTTGGCCCGCTCGCTCTTGTCGCTTTCGGCTGGGATGGTCGGATTCGCTTTGGTTGGCGTCATTCGCTTGGTTTTGCCTCAACGTGACTTGGCGGCGGGATTTCCCGCTCTTCACGAGTTCATAGGCCCGTAGGCCAGCCAGCTCTCGGTCGATGTCTTCAAGTTGGTCGTCGATGTGCGCTCGGCGCAATCTCAGCTCGTCGCGCCTGAGCAGCAGTCGTTCGCGTTCTCGCGCGATCAGGTCGGTACGGGAAGGTGGAGACGCGGGAAGGGCTCTTCCGGCCAAATCAGCTCCAACGCTGGACGGGACACAACCGGGACACCGGTTTCCGCCTTATCTCGTAAGTCATTGAAACTGTTGGCGTCCCCTACCGGATTCGAACCGGTGTTGCCGCCGTGAGAGGGAGTGAAATTGGTCGCTGATGGATGTCTGAGGACGACCTAAGCGATTGAATATACTAGAAGTGAATCCGCCGATGTCCGCCCTTGTCCGTGCGAGAGCTATCCCAGATATTGGGGAAAAGTTGGGGAAGATGATAGACTGGGTGGATGGCACGCACCGTCAAAGATGCCGACCTGGGGTCTCGCTCCGCTCGGTCACGTTTAGCTGTTCGCAAGAAGCCATACTACCGCCTCATCATGCAGGGCCTGCACCTGGGTTATTATCGGGGGCGGCGGGCCGGCAGTTGGAGCGCTCGCCGCTTCATCGGTGAGGGACGATACGAAGAGAAGAAGCTGGGACTTGCGGACGATGTCGCCGACCCCGACGGTGCCGGAGTTCTGAGCTTCGCCCAGGCGCAGGAGCGCGCCCGCTCCTGGTTTTCTGATCAGTCGAAAGCGGACGCAGGTATCGAGACTGCAGGTCCCTACACCGTCGCCGACGCTCTCGACGATTACGAGCGCGATTACGTCCGGCGTGGGGGCAAAGCGCTGGATCGGCAAAAAGCGGTCGCCGATGCTCATGTGAGGCCTGCTCTCGGCACATTGGAGATCCACAAACTGTCAAAGCGCCGGCTTGAAAGTTGGCTCGATGACCTGGCCAACACACCACCCAGACTTCGGAGCAGAGCGGGGGCGGCCCCGAGACATCGCGAACGCGACAATTCAACAGAGGGGATCAGGAAACGCCGCGAGACAGCCAATCGGGTGCTGACGATCCTGAAGGCGGCGCTGAATCTCGCGTACCAGAACGGAAAGGTCGCCTCGCGCGCCGCTTGGGAACCGGTAAAGCCATATCGAAATGTCGGCGCACCGAAAATTCGGTATCTAGCCGATGCTGAAACGCAACGCATCGCTGCAGTCTGCCGCGATGGATTTCGCGAGTTGGTCATGGGCGCCCTGTTTACCGGCGCGCGCTACGGCGAGCTTGTGGCTATGCGAGTAGAAGATTTCGATCCTATTGCCCGGACAATTCATATCCGCCAATCAAAGTCGGGGAAGGCTCGACATGTACATCTGACGGATGAAGGGGCGGGATTCGTGGGGCGACTTGTGGTAGATCGGTCTCCAAGCTCGCTATTGTTTATTCGCAAGGATGGAGCAGCATGGGGCGAGGCGCATCAAGTTCGACTGATGCGTGAAGCATCGAAGATTGCCGGCATTGAGCCACCCATTAGCTTCCACATCCTACGTCATACTTATGCCAGTCGCTTGGCCATGCGCGGTGTCGCGCTCAATGTTATCGCGGCGCAACTGGGACATAGCGATACCCGAATGACGGAACGCCATTATGCGCACCTCGCTCCTAACTATATCGGAGAAACAATTCGGGCAGGTTTCGGAAATCTCCAATTTGAAACGAGATAATCGTCAGCTCAGACTAAACACGTGACCGAACGAATAAATATCCGAAATCGTAGAGAATTGGTGGCAGAGAGGATTGTCTTCTTTCAAAGACCTGCTACATCTGCCGCTATCGAACAGGAGGGACACAGAATGTCGGATGGTACTTTCGCAGAGCTGACGACCCGCGAACGCCAACGGATCAGCTCGGAGCGCGAGAATATCCGCGCGCAACAACGGGAGCTTCAAGGCCAACTGGTAGTTATCGATCGGCGTGACACGCGCCCGCCGTGGCTCCAAGCGCGCAGAGACTTTAGCCATCCTCGAAGATAACCCGCACGGCTTCGGCCGGGGCGAGCTTCTCATGAAGATGGATCTCAAGGGCAATAAGGCGGGCGAGATGTCTGTCTCGAACGCACTGACCGCTCTCACCAAGGCGGGCACCGTTGTTCGCCGCGACGGAAAATACATTGGCGCCGTTGGCTGATCTATTACCGGAATGCATGCCGGATCGGCGCAGTACCAAGCTGTTCCCTTTCAGCCTGTCGGGAAGAAAACGATCACATACCTCTCTTCGGTGCGTTTCGTCCTCGCATACTTTGGCGTTCGCCGATGAGGGTTGACGGTTGGCCGAAGACACTGGGCCATTCGGATGAGGCTCGAAGGCTAGACTAGGTTCGTGGTGACGATAATCGAGGTGCGTTCGCGACTGATCAGGTGAAGAGCAGCTGGCCGCTGGCCTGGGCGAATGGCCGCCTCTCCGCGCGCCGGGAGCGGCCGCTGTCCGACTTGATTCGGACCTCCGACCGAGAGCGTAGCTCGGCTCGTTCTGCCCCATTGCGGCCGTTCGCCGATGTCCAACGAGGCGAATGATACATATCCATTTCCATTGAACGGTGTGACAGCCTGTTACGAATACTCGCGTCATTCCAAGCCTGATCCCTGATCCCACTCATAGCCTGATAGCTGATCGGGGAAGGGGCGCGGCGTCCCTTTAAGAAAATGCCTGATCCCGTCAATTCTCTGTTCACCGAATTTTTTCTTGGGCAGATATCGCTGCACTGACCGAAACTTGCAAACCCATGGAGTTAACCGCCTAAAGCCGCTTCGAGAGAGAAAACCAATCTAATCCGCGACAAATACGTTATTACGACCAACACGCTTAGCCTCATATAATGCGCCGTCGGCGGCCTCGAATAAAGACGAAAACAATTGATCTCGCTCAGGAACCCGAGATGCTCCACCTATGCTAACCGTCACCCAGGGTGACGCCGGGGATCCAGGGTGCTTGATGTGGGCAGCCTCTATCCCACTGCAAATTCTTACCGCCAAAGATCGCAATTGCGCGGGCAGCGCATCAGGAACCGCGACTACAAATTCATCCCCGCCGAAGCGAGCGGGTAGATCGGTGGCGCGCCGGCAACTTGACTGAATCGCCGTGCTAATCGCTTTTAACGCGTCGTCCCCCGCTAGATGACCTAGACCATCGTTGAATTGCTTGAAGAAATCGATGTCGATAATCAGCAAGGCCATATGGGTGCTCGACCGCATCGCTCGCTTCCATTCTCTCTCCGTATATTCGTCAAAATAGCGTCTGTTGCTCAGCCCTGTTAGTGGATCTGTAATCGACAGAGCTTGTAGTTTAATATTGGCTTCCATCAGTTGTTGCTGGCTTTCGCGCAACGCCCGATAAGCCTCATCGCGCTGCCGATGGTTCAGATAGCCCGCCGAGTGATATCGGATGCGTGCGAGCAGCTCGATATTGTCGGGCAGTTTAACGAGATAGTCATTGGCACCCGCTCGGAATGCCTCGCTCTTGACGGTCGCCTCCTCTCGTGCCGACAGCACGACAATCGGCGTGTAGCTGATCGACGATTCAGCGCGATACATGCGCACCAGATCGAGCCCATCCACTCCCGGCATCACCAGATCCTGCAAAATAACTGTCGGCTTGATCTCGCGCGCTAGCGACAAGGCGGAATTCGGATCAGAGCAATAGTGGAACTCGATCAGGGGGTCTTCGCGCAAAGCACGGCGCACAGCTTCACCAATGATGGGCTGGTCGTCGACCAGCAATACCATGATGAGCCCGGAAGCTTCAGGTTCCGGCGCCGGAGCGCCGGCCATGTGCCGATGAAACGTGTCCATGGTGTTCCTCCGGGTATTTCACGATAAACCGGGGATAACTTCGAGGAGCCTCTTACCGATGCGATGCAACGGTAGAATTTCAACCGCAGCGCCAAGCGCCGCGGCGGCCTTCGGCATGCCGTATACGGCACTTGTTGTTTTATCCTGCGCAATGGTATGAATGCCGTGGTCGCGCAAGGCCTTGAGCCCGATCGCGCCATCTCGCCCCATACCCGTTAATAAGATACCGATAGCAGCGCCCCGCCAGTGCTTGCTAACGCTGCAAAAGAAAACATCGATCCCCGGCCGGTATGGAGAATCGCGCGGTTCGCTTGTGTAGCCGAGATGGCCTACGCTCTTCAGTATGAGGTGATTATCGGTTCCAGCGAGAAACACTGTTCCGGTCTTCAGAGAGTCACCTTCCGCGGCAAGCCGCACCGGCAATGCCGAACGATTGTTCAGCCAATCCGCCATTCCCGCCGCAAAGCGCTCATCGACATGTTGCACAACGACAACCGAGGCGGGGAAGTTGGCCGGCAAGCTCTCGAGGACTGCGGCCACCGCTGCCGGGCCTCCAGCGGACGCTCCGATCGCCACCAGCCGATGGCGGGAAGTCGGGAATGCTTCGCGTAACTCAGCGGCGGGAGACGGTATTCCTAACAGCTTGCCGATGACGGCAATTTTGGCCAGCAGCGGTTCGGCGACAGCTTGCGTATTACTCCCTGTCAGCACCGGGGTATCGACAGCGTCGAGCGCTCCAAAGCCCATGGCTTCGAAGACGCGCGCAGTGTTGCTTTCCACATTGGCAGTGACGATCAGGATCGTGCACGGCGTCCGGACCATGATTTGCCGGGTCGCCTCGACACCGTCCATTACCGGCATGATCAAATCCATCAGCACGAGGTCGGGGCGGATACGGGCGCAAAAATCAACCGCCTCCTGTCCATTGCGTGCTGTCCAGACGACTTCATGCTCCGGGGCGAGCGCGACACTCCGGCGCAATGCTTCCGCTGCCATTGCTGAATCGTTTACGATCCCGATTTTCATACCTGCGGCTCGCCGATCAAGTCGATAACCGCCCGGATTAGCGCATCATCATTGAAGCTCGCTTTTGTCAGGTAATAATCGGCGCCCGCTTCCAGGCCGCGCTCACGATCCTCCTCGCGGTCCTTGTAGGAGACAATCATGACCGGCAAATCTTTCAGATGGGGGTGACGCCGGATCTGCGTCACCAGCTCGATCCCATCCATCCGCGGCATATCCACATCGGTGATCACCAGATCGAAATTTCCGGCGCGCGCCGCGTTCCACCCGTCCATCCCATCCACTGCGACCTGGATGTCATAACCGTGATGGACGAGCAGCTTGCGCTCGAGTTCCCGCACGGTGAGCGAGTCGTCGACGACCAGCACACGCTTGCGCTTCGCGTCGGCGGTGCCGGCCTTTGCGCCGATTTCTTCCAAGCGCTGGGCGGAGAGCTTCTGCATAGAGGCGATCATGTCCTCTACATCGGCGATGAGTACGGGACTCCCGTCCTCCATCAGGGCGCCAGCGCTGATGTCCATGATCTTGCCGAGCCGCGGATCGAGCGGCTGCACAACGAGTTCGCGACCACCGAGAAACCGATCGACCACAAGTCCAAAGGGACCAGCGGGATCGCCGATTAGGACGACGCACAAGGTGTCGCCTGTCACCGCGCTACCGCCTCCGACCAACTGGGTGGCTGCGATGAGGCCGACCTCGCGACCTTCAAAAGGGAAATGCTGCCGCCCCTCTAGTGTCCGGATTTCATCGCGCTGAACTTTGACGACACGCAAGATGTGGGCGAACGGGAATGCATAGGGTTCGCCACCGATATCCACCAGCAGCGCTCTCACAACTGACAGGGTGAGCGGCAGTTGCAGTTGGAACCGTGTGCCTTTGCCGAGCTCCGAGGACATGCGCACGGCGCCTCCGACCCGGCGCACCACGTCGCGGACCACGTCAAGGCCGACGCCGCGTCCCGACACCTCGGTGACCTCAGCCTTCATCGTGAAGCCGGGCAGGAAGAGAAACTCCAGGAGCTCCGAGTCGCTCAAATGCATCGCCGTTTCCGGCGTTGCAAAGCCGCCGGCTGTCACCGCCGCCCGGAGACGATCGAGGTCGACGCCGGCGCCATCATCGGCAACGATCACAAGCAAGAAGCCACCGACATGACTGGCCTCCAAGGTGATCGTACCGGCTTCGCGTTTGCCCGCTGCGGTCCGGGCGGCCGGATCCTCGAGCCCATGGTCCACGGCGTTGCGGAGCAGGTGGCCTAGCGGCGCCTCAAGCCTTTCCAGGATGTCCCGATCCACCGGCGTCGAAGCACCCCGCATTTCCAGCCGGACGATCTTGCCGAGGGCGCGGCCAAGATCGCGTAGCATCCGCGGAAACGCTCCGGTCGCATCGGCGAAGGGCCGCATGCGGCAGGCGATAACTTGGCCGTAAAGACGGTGCGCAAGGTTGGTTGCACGCCGGTCGAACGCCTCAATCTCCTCAAGACATTGGCCGAGAAACTGGTGGCAATCCAGCAGGCGACGTCGTGCATCCTCCGCGCTGCTCGCGACTGGGTCTCCGGTGTTTGGCGACGCCAAAAATGTGCGCATCCGATCGAAAGCGACGCTCGTATCGCGGTGCATTCGCTTCAGCCGCAGCAATGTTCCGGCAAAAGGCTTCAGCCGTCGGGACTCGACCAACGACTCGCCCGCGAGGCTCAGGAGACGGTTGAGGTTCTCGACACTCACCCGAACCGTTCCCTCAGCGGCCTCGTGTTCATTCGACGCCGGCTGCGCCGTGGGAGGGCTGGTTAGAGCGGGTTGCCTTTGCGGGGATATACCCGCTTTCGGTGCGCCCTCAGGCGAAGCGGCCGTAGCCGTAGCGGGTTCCGAGGCCAGCGCTTTTGCCCCGGTTTCCGACAAGACGATGCCGGTGATCTTTTCCGCCGGCGCTGTCCTGGCTGGAACCGGCGCAGCCAGCATGGCCTGCAGTTCATCGACAGCCCGGTCCACCTCCGCGGCACGGGCGATGAAGGCCTCGCTGAGGTCAGATACGCCGGAATGAGAAAGTGAAACCAGCAGATCGACGCTCCGCAACAACACGTCGATTTGATCGGGACCAAGCGTGATGCGGTTGGTTTGTGCGGCGACGAAGCACTCTTCCATGGCATGAGCCAAGGATACACCCGCCCCGAGGTCGATGATTCGCGCTGCCCCTTTCAATGAGTGGGCTGCCCGCATGCACGCTTCAAGCTGGTCGGGAGCACGCGGATCACGCTCCAGCGCTAGCAGACCGTCAGTCAGGGTCTGCGTGTGGGTACTAGCCTCGATCTGGAAGAGTTCGTTTAGCGAAAGACTGGTAAGGTCCACCGAACTCATGCGAGGCCTCGTTCGAGTGCTCGGGTCATGAGCGTTTCGTCGAGGTAGCCGGCCGTTCGAGTACCCCATCTCAGGATTGCGCGCGTGTAGACCTCCCCCGAGAGGGTTGCGAATTGCGGGATCAAGTCTTGTTCGGCGTATCGCAGTCCACCGTGTATTTCGTCGACTGGACAGACCAATCGGCGGACGCCGCCTCCAAGTACCAAAAGCCATCGATCATTAACGCGATCAGCGGCCGGCGCCCGCTGTTCAATGCCAAGCAGCCGTGCGAGAGATACACAAACCAGCAATTCACCCCGGATGTTGACGAGTCCAAGCACCAGGCCTCCGCGGTGCGGGATGCTGTGGACCTTCCGGGGTTCCGCGACTTCGTCAACAATGCCCCCCGGCAGAGCGAGCCAGTCGCCTCCGAGGCGAAAAACGAAAGCCGAATGCTTATTGGCAAGATCTGCTGTGACTGGGGTTGTAAAATGGCGGGCCCATTCTTCGAGATATCCCGGCGGCAGCGACCGGTCGAACAGACTAGCCGCGGCCGTCCCCTCAGATGCTTTTGATCGGCGAGCATTGGCCATCTCAGGAATTCCGTTCCAGCCGGTGCAAGCGCTCGCCCAAAATCAGGGCGCCCCGTACGTTGCCTTCTGCTCTAAGGAGAGCCGCTAGATGCTCGAGGGCCCCTCGGTGTTCCGGTTCGAGGTATAGCGCCTTGCGATAGGCGTCGACCGCCAAGGCTCGCTGCTTGCGAGCGTCGCGGATCAGGCCGAGCAGGTACAGGGGTTCGGCGGATGCGCCGTGCTCACGCAAATGCGCCTCGCACCTCTGAGCCGCCTCGTCGAGCTGACCGAGGTCCGCGAGCCGGCGAATGGCGTCGATGCCCTCGGTTTGCGGTGGTGGTGCGACCGCCTTCAGTACCGGAGGTGCGCCGACGCTACGGTGGATGGGCGACGGCACCGTTGAGACCGCAGCCGGCGGGCTTCGCCGGGGCATGGGAGGTGCATGCGACGGAGCTGATTGGCGCGCCGCGGTAGATGCGGGGCCGCGGAGGGCCGGTCTCTTACGGAATGCGAACGCTAGCGGAATGCGAGCGGACTCGAACCCCTGATCGATCAATAGACTCGTCTCGGACGGACCGACAAACAGCACCCCGTTCGTCCTCAGCAGGCTTGCGAGTCGCCGCAGCGCCTGTATCTGCGTCGGGCGGTCGAAGTAAATCAGCAGGTTGCGGCAGAAGATTATGTCGCAAGAACCAGAGACAAAGGGGAAATGCGCATCAAAGAGATTGGCGCGTCGAAAGCGAACATTGCTGCGCAACGTACCGGATATCTCAAAGCCATTCGGGACAGGGGCGAACCAGTGGTCGCGAAAAGACAGATCGGCACCGCGGAACGAATTCCTGCCGTAGAAACCGCGCTCCGCTCGGGCAAGCGCTTGTGCGCTGATGTCGATGCCCTGAATCTCCAAATTTGTTGTCTCGAGCCCCGCCTCCAAAAGAGTCATTGCGATCGAGTAGGGTTCCTCGCCCGTGGAGCATGGAAGACTCAAAATATGCAACCGCTCCGAGGCGCGGTTCCGACTAAATTCCAGCGCGAGGCCGGTGAGCGCGGTGAAGGCGGGCCGGTCGCGGAAGAACCAAGTCTCCGGAACAACGACCGCCTCGATGAGCTCCTGCAATTCGTCCGAATTGGAGGAAACCAATGACCAGTATGCCGACAGGTCGGAGAGTTCCCGGGCCTGCGTCCGCGCCAGCACAGCGCGTTCGATGGCCGTTGTGCCAATCGATGCCGCATCCAGGCCTATGACCTGCTTAAGCAGTTGTTCGAAGCGATCGAACATCACGTCACGGGGCCAGTGTTCATGGCCAGGTACGGAGCGAGAAGCGTATCGAGTTCGATGCGCCGAACCTCACCCTGCTGCGCGAGTGCGACAGGTCCGAGAAACGGGGTTGCAGCGTTCAGAATTGCGGAGGCTGCGAAATCGGCGTCACGGAAGCGAAAAGTCTGGGTTGCATTTGCCGCGATCAGCCCGAACAAACTGCCCTCGCCAGCACAGACTATCAAAATGCGAGTGCCCAATCGCACCGGCGCTGGCGTCCCCAAGACCAGTTCGCCGAGGTCGATAACGGGTACAGGCCTGCCGCGATAGCTGATGGTGCCGGCGATGCCGCGCGGCGCATTCGGCACTTGGTGGGTTGCGATCAATGGCAGAACTTCAACGATTGCCCCCGCATCTACGGCGTAGGTCTCCCCGTCGAGAACCACCGACACAAACAGTTTACTGCGATCTCCTGTTTCCATCAGCGAACTGCTTCAATTGGCAGCAGCCGAAAGTTTGAGACGCTGCTGTGCAGGTTCGCCGAAACATGATTCAGCGCATCAATTGTCATCGTGGACTGCCGCAGCGAATCAACCGTCTGCTGCGCAGCTTCGGTGAGTTGACCAAGGGCCTCGCTGATCTGTTCCGCGCCGACGGCCTGCGCCTGCATGCCTTCGTTAACCTGTTCAAAGCGAGGCGCAAGGGTCTCAACCCGCTGAATGATCTCCGACAATTGGGCGCCCACCTGCTGCACGGCTGTCATGCCGCGCCGAACCTCCTCGGAAAACTTATCCATCCCCATCACCCCGGCCGAAATGGCCGACTGCACCTCCTTCACCAATTGTTCGATGTCATAGGTGGCTGTCCCGGTCTGGTCGGCTAGGCGGCGTATCTCCGCTGCTACAACCGAGAAGCCGCGCCCGGACTCGCCAGCCTTCTCCGCTTCGATCGCCGCATTCAATGACAGCAAATTGGTTTGATCGGCGACCTTGGTGATGGTGATCACCACCTGATTGATGTCACCAGCCTTCTCGTTCAACACGCCGAGCTTCGCATTGATCGAGCCCGCAGCATCCATGACCTGCGCCATGGTGTGCTCCATCGAAGAGAGGCCCGCATGACCATTCGCTGCCAGGACCGCGGTCTGTTCGGCCACCGAGGAGACATCCCCCATGGTTTTCACCAGGTCCTTCGAGGTGGCGGAGATCTCCTTTGAGGTGGCTCCAATCTGCGTCGTGGTGGCGGCAATTTCGCTGGCGGTGGCCTGCTGCTGCTTCGAGGTGGCGGCAATCTCCGTTACCGACGTGGCCACCTGAATGCCTGATGTTTGAACCTGCCCCACCAGTTTGGCGACATCGTCAATCATACGATTGAAACTGGTGGCGAGAACGCCGAATTCATCGTGCCGTTCATAGTCCATCCGAGTCGTGAAATTGCCCTTTCCCACCTCCTCCATGGTGGAGCCGAACCGGCGAAGCGGAGTTGCTATGGCTCCGAGCAGGCTGAAACCGCCGATTGCGGCGATCAGCAACACGGCGACAAATCCGCCCAACGTCGCCGTCTTGGCGGTTGCGGTGGACGTCTTGATTCGCTCGACAGAGCGGTCCGTATCCACATGATTGGCGTCCGCAATACCGCGTATTAACGTGACAGCCTTGTCGAACACCGACTGAAGGCGATCGATACCGCTGATGCGGGACTGTCCCGGCTCGGCTGTGGCCCTTGTGATTTCGCTCTGGATATTGAGATACGAGGTTAGAAGGTCCTGAAAATCATTGAAATCCTTTGCATCGCGGCCTTGCCCGATTACAGGTGCTGATTTGCGGACCATGCCATCGAGTTCAGCACGGTCTGTGGTCAACCGCTGATCTGCTCCTTGAACGCGACTTTGGTTGGTCATGTTCGATTCCACGAGTGCAAAGTTCGCGACCAACTTCACTAGAATCTGATCGCTCGCGTGGAGCGCCGGCAATGAGTCGGTCTGGACACTGGTAGCATCGCGCTCCGCAGCAGCCAGCTCGATATACGCGAACACTGCGGCAACAATAGTGACAGAGAACATCATCGCGAAGGTTGCGATAATCCGCTGACGAATGGTCAGGTTCACCATCCTGTAACCTCGAACTAATGGCGAGCTCGATTATGCTCAAATTTGGACGGTTGGTGAAGAGCGCGTTGAATTAGCACGAGCAACATCCTGTAATGCGGGAGCACGACACAGCATTCGGCCGCGTTGAGCCCAGCCTGACTGACCCCCAGGCGATCGCCGCCAGGATTGCCGGCCGATTTGAGAATGATAAGGTCGGGCAGTACCTCAACCGGGCCGCTTCTTCGTCAAAGGAACCGGCCAAAACCGACCACGACGACTGCGATCCGCGCGATACGTCGACAGCCCCTTATCGAGAATTTCGAGGTTGTGTGCATGAGTCTTCAATAGTGGAAAATTCCCGACAAATAGAAACGCGTGGCATCGAGGGGTTTGAGCGTCGGACATGGTACAAGTCGAGCCGCCAAGAAAGACAACATATCCGGCAGCCAGATTCCAACATGCCGCGACTAACTCTCTCCAGGTCTTACCGGACCGGGACGCTGCCGACTTCTCTCCCTTCGTATCAACCAGCACGCTGCCGGCGATCCGGAAGGTATGGCCGCTTTCGGCGCCCTTCCGCCACCGACCACAGGTCTGCTGAACGACGGATAGCGGCCCTGCCACTTCAGCAGGGCCGCGGCATCGAGATAGCTCAGAGTTCGACTTGTTCCGAGATGCTCAGTGCGTCGTCCACCTCGATCCCGAGATAGCGAACGGTGCTTTCGAGCTTTGTGTGCCCGAGCAGGAGCTGGACGGCTCGCAAGTTGCCTGTCTTCTTGTAAATCTGTGCTGCCTTGGTTCGCCGCATCGAGTGCGTTCCGTAGGCCGCGGTATCAAGTCCGGCACGTTCGATCCACCGATGCACGATTCGTGCGTATTGCCGGGTCGACAGGTGCGGGTGGCCATGAACTCGGCTAGGGAAAAGGTGCTGGCCGGCACCGAGTTGGGCACCGGTCATCCACTCGCGCACCGCGGCCCGGGTCTGCTCGGTGATCTCGAATTGGACGGGCCGACTGGTTTTCTGCTGTACCACGGTGGCGCGGTCGCGGACGTGTCCTGCCACGCAGACGTCATTGACACGAAGACGCACGAGATCGCATCCGCGGAGCTTGCTGTCGATTGCGAGATTGAACAGAGCCAGATCGCGTCGACAATTTTCAAGCTGCAGCCGAACGCGGATCGCCCAGACCTCCTTCGGTTTGAGCGGGCGCTTCTGGCCGATGAGGCGCCCTTTGTTCCAGGGAGATTTCGCAAAACCGACGAGCGATGGGATCGTGGTACGCATGGGTCGCTTCCTTGATCCCGACCGCTCCCACCGCAGCGCCGCTCACCCACTGAGCCGCAACTCCTCAACGCCCGCTTAGGCCCCAGTAAACCCGACGTCCCTATTCGGCGATGCTGGCTGCTGAACCTGCCCCATAGCGGTCGTTCCGGCTATTGCGGTTTAGCGCGGCAGACTTTTGATAGCGCTGTGAACGGCAGGGTCTAGACCGGCACCTCCGGTAGCAGCATAAGCGACTATTTCCTTCCGCATGCGCGGATCCCAAAATTTGGTGAGGTGGTCGGCGATCAGTGGCACTGCCCTTTCCTCGCCCTGACCGGCGAAGAACTTGCCGATCTGGTTGGCCATATAGACGAGCTTGTCAGGCGACATGCCCGGCCACCCTTGGGTCGACGCGGCGTGAATGGGTGAACAGCTCGAACCCGTCGTCACGCGCGATTGCGGCGAGCGTGATGCCGGCGGTTTCGGCGGTCCGAACGGCGAGAGCGGTGGGGGCCGAAATTGCGATGACGATCGGTGCTCCGATGGCGGCGGCTTTCTGCACCATTTCCACCGAGATCCGGCTGGTCAGCAGCACGAGCCCTCGCGCCGCCGAGACACCCGAACGCACAAGCGCTCCGGCGAGCTTGTCGAGCGCGTTGTGGCGGCCGACATCCTCGCGCAGCAAGACGAGCCCTCTGCCTGGTTCCCAGAAGGCTGCAGCATGCACTGCTCGCGTCTCGCGGTTGAAATGCTGCGCAGCGGGAAGCGCGGCGACGGCGGCGACAACCATATCGTGCGTGATCCGAATTTCGCTGATGACACGCGGCGGTGCCCGCATCGCCTGTTCTAGGCTTTCGATCCCGCAAAGGCCGCACCCGGTTGGCCCGGCAAGGCGCCGCCGGCGGTCGGCAAAGGTGTCGCCCCGCGGCCCCGACAGTGACATCCGCAGCTCGATCCCCTCGCTTAGTGGCACAACGTCAAGCATGTCGATTTCGTCTGCGGTCTCGATAATGCCTTCGGTGAGGCTGAACCCAACCGCGAAGTCTTCGAGGTCGGCTGGCGTAGCCATCATTACCGCATGGGTGACACGGTCATAGGTCAGTGCGACAGCCGTCTCCTCGGGGATCACACGTTCCCCGAAGCACGGCACCCCGGCGCGCCATGCCGTCCGGTGCGCGCGGTATAGAGGTGCAGGTATCCTCACTCCGCCGCCTTGACCGACACGATGCGACGCGTCTCACGGCTCAGGGCCTCGTAATCCTCCTGCCATTTGGAGGGGCCGTTCGATGGCGACACCTGCACCGCGGTCACCTTGTATTCCGGGCAGTTGGTCGCCCAGTCTGAATAGTCGGTAGTGATGACGTTTGCCTGCGTGTCGGGGTGATGAAAGGTCGTGTAGACCACACCCGGCGCAACGCGGCCGGAGATTTTGGCGCGCAGACTGGTCTCCCCGGCTCGGCTTCTGAGGCGCACCCAGTCGCCGTCGCGGATGCCACGCTGTTCGGCATCGTGCGGATGGATTTCGAGGCGATCCTCGTCGTGCCAGACCGTGTTCTGAGTGCGCCTTGTCTGCGCCCCGACATTGTATTGGCTAAGGATGCGGCCGGTGGTCAGGAGCAGCGGGAAGCGGGGCCCGGTCTTCTCGTCGGTCGGCACGTATTCGGTGATCAGGAAGTTGCCCTTGCCGCGGACAAAGGTGCCGATATGCACGATCGGCGTCCCGTGCGGCGCCTCGTCATTGACCGGCCACTGCAGCGACTCCTGATCTAGGCGGGAATAGGACACCCCGGCAAAGGTCGGGGTCAGCCGGGCGACTTCATCCATGATCTCGGAGGGGTGGTTGTAGTGCCACTCCACGCCCATCGCCCGGGCGATCAGCTGCGTGATCTCCCAGTCGGCATAGCCGTTTCGCGGCTGAAACACTGTGCGAACGCGGCCGATGCGGCGCTCGGCGTTGATAAAGGTCCCGTCCTTTTCGAGAAAGGTCGAACCGGGCAGAAAGACGTGCGCGTAGCGCGCGGTCTCGTTGAGGAACAGGTCCTGCACGACGACGCATTCCATCGCCGCCAGCCCAGCCGCGACATGGTGCGTATCCGGGTCGGATTGCAGAATATCCTCACCCTGGATGTAGATGCCGCGATAGCTGCCGTCGACCGCGGCGTCGAGCATGTTGGGGATGCGCAGACCCGGCTCCGGGTCGAGATGCACCCCCCAATCGCGCTCGAACAGCTCGCGCGTCGCCTTGTCGGAAATGTGCCGGTAGCCGGAGAGCTCATGCGGGAACGAGCCCATGTCGCAGGCGCCCTGCACGTTGTTCTGCCCGCGCAGCGGGTTCACCCCGGCGCCGCGCTTGCCGATATTGCCGGTAACCATCGCCAGGTGCGCCATGCCCATGACCGCGGTCGTACCCTGGCTGTGCTCGGTGACGCCGAGCCCGTAATAAATCCCGGCCTTGCCGCCGGTCGCGTAGAGCCGCGCGGCGGCGCGGATCTGCTCGGCCGAGACGCCGGTGTAGCGCGCGACGGTCTCGGGGGTGTTTTCGACCCGGCGGATGAACTCTTCCCAGGCGGCGTAGGCGTCGAGGTCGCAGCGCTCGCGGATATAGGCGGCGTCGGTCAGGCCTTCGGTGACGACCGTGTGCGCCAGTGCGTTGAGCATCGCCACATTGGTGCCGGGCAGCAGGGGCAGATGATATTGCGCCTCAATATGCGGCGAGCGGACGAGGTCGGTACGGCGCGGGTCGACGACGATCAGTTTCGCGCCCTGGCGCAACCGCTTTTTCATGCGTGAGGCGAAGACCGGGTGGGCGTCGGTCGGGTTGGCGCCGATCACCATGATGACATCGGCATCCTCGACCGAATCGAAATCCTGGGTACCGGCGGAGGTGCCGAAGGTCCGGCTGAGGCCGTAGCCGGTCGGCGAATGGCAAACCCGGGCGCAGGTGTCGACATTGTTGTTGCCGAAGACACCGCGGACCAGTTTCTGCACGAGGAAGGTTTCTTCCGCGGTGCAGCGCGAGGAGGTGATGCCCCCGATCGCGCCCCTACCGTGCTCCGCCTGGATGCGGCGGAATTCGCTGGCGACGCGGCCGATTGCTTCGTCCCACGACACTTCGCGCCACGGGTCGGTAATCCTCTCGCGGATCATCGGCTTCAGGATGCGGTCGGGGTGGTTGGCGTAGCCCCACGCAAAGCGGCCTTTGACGCAGCTATGGCCGTGATTGGCCTTGCCGCCCTTCCAGGGGACCATGCGGATGACCTGGTCGCCCTTCATCTCGGCCTTGAAGCTGCACCCGACCCCGCAGTAGGCGCAGGTCGTGACCACCGAATGCTCCGGCTGGCCTTGTTCGATGACGGATTTTTCCATCAAGGTCGCGGTCGGACAGGCCTGCACGCAGGCGCCGCACGAGACGCATTCCGAACCGAGAAAACCTTCGTCCATCCCGGCGGCAACATGGCTGGCAAAACCGCGCCCGTCGATCGTCAAGGCAAAGGTGCCTTGCACCTCCTCGCAGGCGCGGACACAGCGCGAGCAGACGATGCATTTCGAGGGATCGAAGGCGAAATACGGGTTCGAGGCATCCTTCTCCGTGCTGAGATGGTTCTCGCCGGCATAGCCATAGCGCACCTCCCGCAAGCCTACCGCGCCGGCCATGTCCTGCAATTCGCAATTGCCGTTCGCCGAGCAGGTCAGGCAATCCAGCGGGTGGTCGGAGATATAGAGTTCCATGACGTTGCGGCGGATGCGCCCCAAACGCTGGTTTTGGGTCGTGACCTTGATGCCCTCTGCGACCGGCGTCGTACATGAGGCCGGCAGCCCGTTACGCCCCTCGATCTCGACCAGGCACAGCCGGCACGAGCCAAACGAGTCCAACATGTCGTAGGCGCAGAGCTTTGGAACCTTGATGCCGATCTCCATCGCCGCGCGCATGATCGAGGTGCCCTCGGGTACGATGACCGAAAACCCGTCGATGCTGAGGCTCACCATTTTTTCGGATTTCGAGGCCGGTGTGCCGTAATCGATCTCATGGACGAGAGACATGGTTCGTCTCCTCATTCGGCAGCGGCGGCGATCGGGGCGCCGCCGAAATCTTCCGGGAAATACGTGATGGCGCTCGTCACCGGGAACGGCACAAACCCGCCGAGTGCGCAGAGCGAGCCGAAGCGCATCGTCTCGCAAAGGTCTTGCAGCAGGGCGAGGTTCTCGGCGATGCGATCGCCCTTGATGAGGCGATCGATGACCTCGACCCCGCGGGTCGAGCCGATGCGGCAGGGCGTGCACTTGCCGCAGCTTTCGATGGCGCAGAACTCCATCGCAAACCGCGCTTGCCGCGCCATGTCGACGGTGTCGTCGAACACCACGACGCCGCCGTGCCCGATCAGCCCGTTCTTGGCGGCGAAAGCCTCGTAATCGAATGGCGTGTCGAACAGTGCTCGGGGGAAATAGGCGCCCAGCGGCCCGCCAACCTGCACTGCGCGCACCGGCCGCCCGGTGGCGGTGCCGCCGCCGATATCATCGACGATGTCGCCGAGCGTCAGTCCGAACGCCGCTTCGAACAACCCGCCATATTTGACGTTGCCGGCGAGCTGGATCGGCATCGTGCCGCGCGACCGACCATAGCCGAGATCGCGATAGGCATCGGCGCCATCGGCGAGGATGGCCGGCACCGAGGCCAGCGAGATCACGTTGTTGACGACTGTCGGCTGCCCGAACGCGCCCTTATGAGCTGGCAATGGCGGTTTTGCCCGCACCTGGCCGCGTTTGCCTTCGAGGCTGTCGAGCAGCGCGGTTTCCTCGCCGCACACATATGCACCGGCACCGACCCGGATCTCGATGTCGAAATCATGGGCCGAGCCGGCGACCCCGACGCCCAACAGACCTTCCGCCCGGGCGATCTCAATCGCCCGCCCCAGGGTGCGGATCGCGTGCGGGTATTCGGAGCGGATGTAGACAAAGCCCTTGGTCGCGGCGACGGCAAGCCCGGCGATCGCCATACCTTCGATCAGGCAGAACGGGTCGCCTTCCATCAGCATCCGGTCAGCGTAGGTGCCGCTGTCGCCTTCGTCGGCGTTGCAGACGATGTATTTCTGCGGCGCCACTGCATCGGCGGTGGTTTTCCACTTGATCCCGGTCGGGAAGCCGGCACCGCCGCGACCGCGCAGGCCGGACTTGGTCACCGTCTCGATGATCCCGGCCGGCCCCAGGCTCAACGCAGCGATCAAGCCACGCAGGCCGCCATGCGCACGATAGTCGTTCAGCGACAGGCGATCGACGATGCCGCAGCGGGCAAAGGTGAAGCGGGTCTGCCGCGTGAGGAAAGGGATATTTTCTGGCCGGCCGAGCCGCAGCGGGTGCGCGCTGCCGGAAATGAGGCTGTCGAACAGGCTTTCGACATCCTCGGGTTTGACCGGCCCGTAGGCAATTCGGCCCGCCGCCGACTCGGCCTCGATCATCGGTTCGAGCCAGAACATGCCGCGCGAGCCGGTGCGGACGATCTCGACCTCGATGCCGCGACTGCGTTCGGCCGCGATGATCGCGCGCTCGACAGCGCTCGCTCCCAAGGCGAGAGCGCCGGCATCCCAGGGTACAAAGAGGCGCGGCCGCCTCATGATGTGCGGGCCTCGTCGATCAGCGCGCGCAGCTTGGCGTCGTTCAGCCCGCCGATGACCTTGTCGTCGAGCATCGCTGCCGGCGAGCAGGCGCACAGCCCGAGACAAAATACCGGCTCCAGGGTTACTCGGCCGTCGGGCGTCGTCTCGTGCCAGCCGACACCGAGCCCGTCGCGCGCCTGCTGCGCCAGCGCATCGGCGCCCATCGATTGGCACGCCTCGGCGCGGCACAGCCGCAACACGTGGCGGCCAGGCGGCGCCTCGCGGAAGTCGTGATAGAAGCTGATGATACCGTGCACCTCGGCGCGCGACAGGTTGAGCGCCTGCGCGACCATCGGAACCGCCTCTCGGTCGAGATAGCCGAACTCCTGCTGCAATGCGTGCAGGGTCGGGAGTGCTGCACCGGCGACACCCTGGTGCGCAGCGATGATTTCCTCGGCGCGCCGACGATCCCAAGCCATGGGGGGAGGATCGGAAAGCCACGCGCTCCAATCAATAAAGCCGTTCCGTCGAACGATAGAACTGTTCTATCAATCCTCATCTAGGGCATGCAGATGGGGGGCAACCCGCCGCGCCTCTGCCACTAGCGCCGCCGTTAGCGGCGTCATCGGCTCCCGCTGCGGAACGACCAAACCGATCGTTGGATAAGGTTCCGTGCTGGAAATGGGGACCGCGCGGATCGTATCGGTGAGCCCCAGTGTGTCGGCGAGACGCGCCGGCATCACGCTCGCCCACCTCCCGGTGCGGACATGCGAGAACAGCAGGATCATTGAATTGGATTCGAGTGTTGGTGCCGGCTCCGCGCCCGCCCCGCGGATGTATCGGTCGATAATCCGCCGGTTCTGCATGTCCGGCGTCAACAGGCACAGGGGCACCTGGGCCACCTCTTCCCAGGGTACGCTGTCGCGGTTGCCCAGCGGGCTGTCCGCCGCCACCAGCAACCGATAATGCTCCCGGTAAAGCGGCACCGTGCGGACACGACCTACTGGCTCGTTATCGAGATAGGTCAGCCCCGCGTCTATTTCCAAATTCTCAAGCAGGCTCAGGACTTCGATCGAGGTTCGCGACCACACGGTGAACGACACATCGGGATGCCTGGCACGGTAGGGGGTTGTTAGGCTGGCGACCATCGCCAAGGCCGTTGGCACTGCAGCGATTTTAAGATGGCCTGCTAAGCCCTGTTTGATCGCGCGCATCTCCTGGCGCAGCGCCCGCTCGTCGCCGACGATGCGGCGCGCCCAGTCAAGCGTGCGCTGTCCCTCGGGTGTAAAGGCGTGAAAGCGCGAACCGCGCTGCACCAGCAATACGCCCAGGATCCCCTCAAGCTGCTTGATCCCGGCCGAAAGCGTCGGTTGCGTGACACCGCACGCCTCCGCCGCGCGCCCGAAATGCTGCTCCTGCGCCAGCGCGATCAGGTAATTGAGCTTGTCGAGCATACGTAAAGAATGTCGTGTCCATCGGTGAAGGTCACCGACGCAGAGGCTATCATGCGATAGAAATAATCTATTGGGGCCTCATTACCGAATGGTCGCGAAGGACTGCTTACGGCGCACAGGAGGAGGTCACCCGCTGGCTGGGTGCTTCAGGTTTCGGACTGACAGCGGACGGCTGGCCATCGGCTATGTATAGGCGCTTACGTTCGGCTTCGAGGAACGCGCATCAACCGCGGAAGGCATTTTAGGCCTCGTAGCCGAAACCCTGAGACAGCGTGAACTCCGCCGCTCGCGGTGCGGACCACCGGGGTAGGAAGTGGGAAAAGGCCGGTCTTCCAGGGTATCGAGGGGTTTTTTGCCGGCCGCTTTGCGTCCGCGTCAAGAACCCACCGCTTAGACACCCGGCCCGTCTGCATACGAGCAGCGCGTTAGGCCACCGCACCCATTTCGTTAGCAGGTGGTGAGACCGCTTTAGGCGCACTGTTGCCGCTCATCGCGGATCCCTTCAGTGTTCGGCAACGGCCCTGTCGCTAAACAGAGCCGCGTGCCCGAGGAGACTCCACGCCCCTTCCAGCCTCTCGCGCTCGCAGCCAAGGCCACACCTGCTGCCGCAGTTTCACTCCGGCGCACCAGAATGCCCGGCCGCGGGAGTTTTGCTTCGGCGCGTATAGTGTCCTCAGCCGGCCTCGATCGGCAGCGACTCGTCGCGCGCCCATTCTCCCATCGAGGCATCGTATAGGGTGATGTCGTCGTAACCGAGCGATAACCGCGGCGTTGGACGCGCGGCAATCGCGGTGCGCAACGGTCAGCACAACCAAAAGGCCGCGGGGATCGCTTCGAGAATCCGCAATGGGTCGTTTGACTCGCTTTGCCGCCACCCGGCGACCGGCCGGTTTCGGCGCCAAGCGGCGTTCACCACTCTCGGCGGCTATGACGAGAGTTGCGCCATTCCGGACCACCTTGGGCCTCAGATGAGTGGAAACGTAACGCATGCGGCTGACCGCCTAGCCAAACGTCGCGCTGTACAGTGTTAAGCCCGGCGTCGCGGTTTCGAGTTCGATGAGGTGCTCGCCATAGGTGTTGCCGTCGTGCAGTGTGTAGAGGGTCGGCAGGCTGATCTCCATGGTCTGCTCCCGGCCGCCGTCGACGCGAATACGCACAGCTGCCGGCTGTGCGGCGCCTGCGACCAGGTGCAGCTTGGCGGCCGAGAAGCGCACGCGAACCCGTCCGGAGGCGGAACGAAGCGTCAGCGGCTCGGACCCGCGTGCCCAGGTGCCCTGAAGATCGTACTCGTTCAGCCTCGGAGCGGTTGAGCCGGCGATCTCGTAGACCCTCTCGCCGTTGCGCGGAGACTGCCCTCGAGCCTGCGGCGTCCCGTGCAACGAACCGAAATAGAATTCGGGGGAACCAACCCCTGACATATCGGCGTCCTCCGATGCGGCGCCGCGCGGCAGTGCGAGTTCGCCCCGGATCGCGTCCTCGATCTCCGCCGAGTAACCCTCGCCGTCACGCTGCAGCAGAAGACGTCCGTTCTTGCCGAACAAATAGAACGCGGGCCAGGCCGAGTTGTTGAAGGCGCGCCAGGTCTTGAACTCGTTGTCTTGCGCCATCGGAAACGCGACCCCCAGCGCACCCAGTTCGTGCTCGATGTAGCTGCGAGTGCGCTCGAATGAAAATTCGGGCGTATGGATACCGACCACTCGCAGCCCCTGCGGCCCGTATTCTGAATGCCAGCGCTTCACGTAAGGCAAGGTGCGCCGCCAATTGATGCAGGTATACGTCCCGAACTCGACGAGCACCGGGCTGCCACGCAATCCGGCAAGCGATAATCCCTGGTCCGTATTGAACCACCTGTCGGCGCCAACAAATTCGGCTGCCGACGGCCGGCCGAATGCCTCGCCGGCCGCGAACAGACCGCTTCCGGCGGCGGGCAGCAGCAGGCTGGCCACGAAAGAACGCCGATTGATCATGTGCGCCTCCTGAAAAGGCCGGGTGACCGTCTTACGCTTGACTTTGGTCAGAGCGCCGCCGCATCCAGCACTGCGCGGGCAAACGCGTCCGGTGCTTCCTGAGGCAGATTGTGCCCAATGCCGCCGGTGATGAGCCGGTGCTGATATTTTCCTGAAAACTTGCCGGCATAGGCGGCCGGCTCCGGATGCGGTGCTCCGTTAGCGTCACCCTCCAGGGTGATCGTCGGGACGGCGATGACCGGTGCAGCGGCGAGCCGACGCTCGATTTCATCGTATCTCAGCTCGCCGGCGGCCAGCCCGAGACGCCAGCGATAATTGTGAATGACTATCGCGACATGGTCGGGATTGTCGAATGCCGCGGCGCTGCGAGCGAAGGTCGTGTCGTCGAACTGCCACTTCGGAGACGCAAGCCGCCAAATGAGCCTGGCGAACTCGCGGCGGTATTTTTCATAGCCGGCGCGGCCGCGCTGGGTGGCGAAATAGTACTGATACCACCATTGCAACTCCGCGCTGGGCGGCAGTGGAAGCTTGCCGGCCTGCTGACTCCCAATCAGATAGCCGCTGACCGAGACCAGCCCCTTGCAGCGTTCGGGCCACATCGCCGCGACAATATCGGCGGTGCGCGCGCCCCAATCAAAACCCGCGATAACCGCCTGGTGGATGTGCAATGCGTCCATCAGAGCGATCACATCGACGGCAACAACGGATTGCTGACCATTCCGTGGCGTACCGGACGACAGAAAACCCGTGGTTCCGTAGCCGCGCAAAAACGGCACGATCACGCGATGCCCGGCTCTCGCCAATGTCGGCGCGACATCCAGAAAGCTGTGAATGTCATAGGGCCAGCCGTGCAAGAGGATAGCAATCGGTCCGTCCGCTGGCCCAAGTTCGGCATAGCCGATGTTCAGAACGCCGGCCTTGACCTGTTTCAGCGGCCCGAAAGAGCCGCCCGCAACCGGCGTAGAAGACTGTGCTTTCGCCGGAGTGGCCCAGGGCAGAAGAGGGGTGGCAAGGACGCTCGCGGCACCGCCGAGCAGGTGGCGACGCTCCCAATTAATGCTCTCAGGCCTTTGCATGATGTGCTCCCTTCGAACGCTCTATCATCCCTCAGTGGAAGTCCGATCAGTCGGCGGCGTATGCCCAAAGACGCAACGCTCACGGCCCGTTCGCCAGCACCTCGACGCAACTTTCGCCGTTTCCGCGGCGTCTACGACATTTCTGTAACATCCGAAGGATCTTATCTTACCCTCGTGAACAGGGAGATCGACAATGTTGACTAGGGTGATCCCGAGGTGGCCCCGGTTGCTCGCCGCAGCGGCCATGACATGGACCGCAGGTGCCTCCGCGCAGACTCCGAGTCCCCTGCCGACCGGTACGTTTGCCGCCGGTGTCGTGCCGCTCGGTATGGATCAAGCACCCGCCCGCATTGCCGTCGACCCGCCGTTGCCGACGGCGCTGGCGCTGGGCGTGGTGATCCTGGAGTACCGGGCGCAGAACATTCGCATCGTGCCCGTTTTTGGGGCCGCGGCGCTTTCGGTTTCGCCGCGCGTCGGACATTTACACGTCTCTCTCGATGATCTGCCCTGGGTCTGGGCGGATGCGAGTGGCGTGCCCGTCATCATTCAGAACCTCCCTCCCGGTGCGCATGAGGTGACGCTGGAGCTCAACGACGCCAACCATCACGCGCTGGACAAGCGCGTCGTTGAGTTTGTGGTCCCCGATCTCGCCCCGCAGCAGCGAAAATGACGCACTCCAGCAGCCCGTATCGGAATCATGCCGAGGCAGCGACGGCCGCTCTTCCGCAGCCAAGTTCTCCGGCAGATGGCTGTAGTCATCAACAGCAAGGAGGAGGTCATGAGACTGATTGTCTTCGCCCTGGTGGGAGTTGCCGCGCTCGGAGGCGCGGTCGCCACAACGGCTCCCGCCTCCGGACAATCCGACGGGGAAGCTGCGCCAATCTACGGGATCAAAATACCGGAAGGATATCGCGACTGGCACTTGATCTCAGTCAAGCGATTGACAGGAAAGCAACTCACTGGCGCGGGAGGCGAACTGAAGCAACTGCGCGCGGAGTTGGGCAATGATGTTGCAATCAAAGCCTACCGCGATGGCACTCTGCCTTTTCCGGATGGCGCAATCATTGCCGCGCTGCATTGGAACGAAGCATCGTCAAACGCAGACAACCAGGCCTTGGCTAAAGGTTTCCCTGGCCTCGGCCTCGAATCTACCTTTGCCGGCCCCGCCGTGAACGTTCAATTCATGGTCAAGAACTCAAAAAAGTATGCCGCATCCGGCGGCTGGGGATTTGCCGACTTCACGAACGGCAGACCGGGTAGTGAGGCACTGCACGGAAAGTGTTTCCCCTGCCACCAGCCCGGCAAGGATCACGACTATGTTTTCACTCGCTATGCACCTTCGCCCTGAACTGAAAACGGCCGGTTCTTGGCAGGATCATTTTTCATGACAGGTGAACGGCGTCGATCGCACCGAGGGAGCGCAACCCGTCCACCGAGAATGAGATGCTAAACGCACCACAGCCCTTGGCGTCAGCTTTCGGCGCGTCTCACCCATTCCTGCGCGTAGAGCGAAGGTCCCCAATCTCGGCAACAGCGGCCGGCGAGCTTCGGGAGGTGAACCGGTCATCTCGCCCCTTTTCGGTCATTCGGCAATGCGAAAGTCGCCTCTCGCATCAAATGATGAACTTTTAGCATCTGCAGCACGAAGGCGTAATCGCCCCGAAGTGACCAGCCACGATGCCGGTCAAGCGGCGCATTGCGCGCTGGAGCTGCAAGAAGATGTGAGCCGAAAACTGAGCAGTACAGACAAGCTTCCGGCAGACATGGCGCTGCGTATCGAGCTGCATCTGGGGCCTGCCTACACCGCGCGAGATCCCATCCTGGAGCGCGACAACTTCTTTGGTGTGTTTCGGCGTGGAAGATTGACCCCATTAGCGGGGTGATCGGCGTCCAACTTTGACCCCCTAGTTCTGGTGATGGGCAGGCTGTTCCGCTTGGTGTGCCGAGCGGGTGGCGGGGGATGCTGGTTGTGGAGACGGTCGGCCGGATCAGGCGGGAGCATCTGGTTAAGGGCAAGCCGATCAAGGAGATCGCCCGCGATCTGAAGGTGTCACGGAACACGGTGCGGAAGGTCCTGCGGTCGGGAGCAACCAGCTTCGAGTACACCCGTGCGGTGCAACCGCGGCCGAAGCTGGGAGCTTGGCACGGCGATCTTGACCGGATGCTGTCGGATAACGAGAAGCGCGCGTCACGCGAGCGGCTGACGCTGATCCGGATCTTCGAGGAGCTGCGCGAGCTCGGTTATGAAGGCAGCTACGACGCCGTGCGCCGCTATGCCCGCAAGTGGCGGATCGAACGCGGCGCGGCGACGGCGGAAGCCTATGTCCCGCTGAGTTTTGCGCCGGGTGAGGCGTACCAGTTCGACTGGTCGCACGAGGTCGTGCTGATCGCCGGCACCACGGTCACCGTGAAGGTGGCGCATGTCCGGCTGTGCCACAGCCGGATGCTGTTTGTGCGGGCCTATCCGCGCGAGACCCAGGAGATGGTGTTCGACGCGCATAACCGGGCCTTTGCGTTCTTCAAGGGGACCTGCACCCGTGGCATCTACGACAACATGAAGACGGCGGTCGACGCCGTGTTCCTTGGCAAGGACCGTCAGTACAACCGCCGCTTTCAGCGCATGTGCGGCCACTTCCTGGTCGAGCCGGTCGCCTGCACACCGGCGTCGGGGTGGGAGAAGGGCCAGGTCGAGAACCAGGTTGGGCTGGTGCGCGAGCGTTTCTTTACGCCGCGGCTGCGGGTGGCCAGCTACGACGAGCTGAATGGGCTGCTGCTCGACCGCTGCATCGCCTACGCCAGGGCCCATAAGCATCCCGAACTGGCCGACCGTACGATCTGGCAGGTCTTTGAAGCGGAACGCCCGCACCTCGTGCCGATCAGCGGCGCTTTCGACGGCTTCAGCGCGATCCAGGCATCAGTGTCAAAGACCTGCCTGGTGCGCTTCGACAACAACAAGTACTCGGTCTCTTCTCGTGCCGTTGGCCGGCCGGTTGAGCTCCAGGCATACGCCGACCGCGTCGTCATCCGCCAGGACGGTGCGATTATCGGCGAGCATCGCCGCTGCTTTGGCCGCGGCCAGACGATTTACGATCCTTGGCACTATGTGCCGGTGCTCTCCCGCAAACCCGGCGCCCTTCGCAATGGCGCACCGTTCCGAGACTGGCGGTTGCCGGCCAATCTGGAGCGCGTGCGCCGCCAGTTGAAGGGCAGCGACGATGGCGACCGGCAGATGGTCAGTGTGCTCTCGGCAGTGCTGAGCGACGGGCTGGTCGCCGTCGAAGCCGCTTGCGCCGAGGCGCTCGCCGCGGGCGTCCATTTTGCCGATGTGATCCTCAACATCCTGGCGCGGCAGCGCGACCCCGGTCCGGCAGCGACAATCATGACGCCCGACGCGCTGCGGCTGCAACACGCGCCGATCGCCGATTGCGCCCGCTACGACAGCCTGCGGAGAGCTTCCTGATGGAACGCACCGAAGTCCTCGAACTGATGTCGACCCTCAAGCTCTTCGGCATGCGTGCCGCTTACGACGAGGTGATGGCAACGGCCATCAAGCGCCGTCACGAGCCCGCGCGCATCGTCGGTGACCTGCTCGGCGCAGAGATCGCCGAGAAGCAGGCACGCTCCATCAAGTACCAGCTGACGATCGCGAAGCTGCCGCTGGCCAAGGACATCGGCGACTTCGACTTCACTGGCACGCCGGTCAACGAGACCCTGGTGCGTGATCTGGCAACCGGCAGATTTATTGCCGAGCAACGCAACGCCGTTCTGGTCGGCGGCACCGGCACAGGCAAGTCGCATCTCGCCATTGCCATTGCGCGAGCCTGCATCCGAGGTGGCACGCGCGGCCGATTTTACACCGTCGTCGATCTCGTCAATCGCCTCGAAAGCGAGGCCCGCGCCGGCCGGCAGGGCCGTCTCGCCGATTACCTGACCCGGCTCGACTTCGTCGTCCTCGATGAACTCGGTTATCTGCCGTTTGCCCAAGCTGGCGGCCAGCTGCTCTTCCACCTCATCAGCCGCCTCTACGAGCGCACCTCGATCATCGTCACCACCAACCTGGCCTTTGGCGAATGGCCGAGCGTCTTCGGCGACGCCAAGATGACGACCGCGTTGCTCGACCGCCTGACGCACCACTGCGAAATCATCGAAACCGGCAACGAGAGTTGGCGCTTTAAAAACCGCGCCTGAACCGAAAATCCCCTCCCCGGACCCCACCTCTGGGGTTGCCCCGGTGGGCAAACAGGCACCTCCCACGCTCCACTCCGTCGGACTCGTGGCGGTCACTCCGCTCCGCGCGGGGCCCTCCGTATTCGCTACCGGGACAACCCCAAACACAACTCAAAGGGGGTCACGATTGGACGCCGATAGGGGGTCAATATTGAGCGCCGATTGACATTCTTTGGTGCGCATGTCAGTCGCGCAGCTCGGATCGAGCCGGCTACGCCCCTGGGTTGCGTGTATGTAACCGAGACGATGGCTGCGGTCTTGGCTATCTACAATGCCGACGAGTTTAGATGCGAATATGTCGGCATGACCGAGGCCGCGAAGAATTACGGTCAATTGCGAATGTTTCTGCTCAACCGTCAGAATCCGCCGAGCTGACATTCATGATAGCGGCCGAGACGCGCTATCGATCGGAAGCTTCTGTCTTCAGCATGTCACGGATCATCCCCGGCCAGGCGGACTGGTCGGCATTGAGCTTAGCGGCCCGCTGCAGCGGTTCCAGAATTTCCAGAGCCTCATGCAGTGCGTCGTGACGAGGCTTGCCTGCCTCAACCCTCGCGAGTCGGTAAAGGCTGGCGGCAAGTCCGGTTTGCAAAGGTGCATTGTTCGGGTCGTGCTCAGCCAAGATACGCGCCACTCGCAGTGCCTCTCGAAAGGCGGTTCGGCTGCCCTCAACATCCTGCAGTCGGGCGCGCACATCGCCTACCCGGTTCAGGGTAAAGGTGAGATCGCCTTGTAGGTTTATGTTGTCTCGATCTTTTTCAGCGATCTCGCGAATCAAGCTCAGGGCTTGCTGGTACGATTCGAGCGCGCTGCGAAGGTCGTTAGATGCCCGCTTGGCATCGCCGAGTTTGTTGAACGCGATCGAGAGGTCGCGCCGCCATCCGGCGTTGTCAGGATCGCGCTTGGCAAGTTTGCCCATTTGCTCGACCGCATGCTCGAAATCCGCCGTCGCTGCCGCTATGTCGCCAGCGCGCAATTTTAAAGTGCCGGCCTTACCGAGCGTGACTGCCAGGTCTCGCACCCAGATGGCATCCTCAGCATCGCTGTTGACAAGCCGTCGCACGATAGCTAGCGCCTCGTTGTAAAGCGCCTCCGCTTGAGCGGTTTCACCGCTAAGCAGTCGAGCGTCGCCGGCTTTGTTGAGGCTCACAGCCAGGTCCCGTTGCCAAAGGCTGTTGGCGAGATCGCTCTTCGCGAGTTCGCGCATGATGTCGAGGGCCGCTTCATAGGAGGCGGCACTTTGCTGGCGCGCTCCGGTGGCCATCCTGAGGTCGCCGATTTTCAATTGTGTGGCCGCCAGGTCCCAGCGCATTTGCGGGTTGCCGCGATCGACATCCGCGAGATACTGCATCAGTGTCAAAGCCTGTTCGTAATGGGCGAGCGCCGCCGAGGTGTCTCCGTCCAGGCGTTTCATGTCGGCGATGCGGGTCAAGCCTACGAACATTCCCCGCTGCCACTGTAGATTGCCGGGCTCGCGTCTGGTGAGTTCGCGATTTATTTTGATAGCCTCGTCATATCGGGCTCGCGCGGTCGCGGCGGCTCCCCGGTTGAGCTCGACATCGGCCTTCTTGTTTAGGAGCTGCGCGAGCCGGCCCTTCAGTTCGAGATCGTTTGGCGTTTGCTCCAGCAGGTGACGGAGCAGTGTCGATGCCTCTTCATAGGCCGCCACCGCCTCGCCAGCCTCGCCGGTCTGCACCCTGACATCGCCAATACCGCCGAGAGCCGCGGACAAATCGCGCTGCCAGAGCGCATTCGCAGGCTGTCCGGCGAGCAGGCGGCGGCTGGTCTCGACGGCTTCTCGATCCGCGCGCAAGGCAGCAGGAATCTCGCCCCGGCGCAACTTCACCGCCCCGATCTTGGTCAGCGACACCGCAATGCTGCGCAGCCATTCCGGGTCCGGGTCCTGCGCGGCCCGCGCCCGGGCGAGTTCCAGCGCGGCTGCGGCAGAGGCTTGCGCGCGGTCGAGGTCATTCACCGCAAAATATGTCGTGGCAAACTCATCCAGCATTTCAAGGTTGAGCTGCGTCACCGCCCGATCGTTCGGCGCCTCGCGCGCGAGATTTTGTACGGTCTGGCGGATATCCTCCAGCACGATGCGGATCTTGTCCGTTCCGATGCCCTGAACGTTGCGCAACCCGTTGGCGACATCGCGCACGATGATCTGTACGGCGTGTTTGGCGGCGTCGAGCGATCGCGAGGCTCGTTGCTGCTCGAGCTTGGCATAGACCACACCGGCGCTGGCGGCGATTGCCAGCCAACCGAACATGACCGCCGCGGCCAACGCGAGGTGATGCCGCCGCCGCGCCCGCCGGCTGGACGCGGTTATAAATTCGCGGGCGGCGGGCGCCAGCTCCGTGCCAAAGCGGTCGAGCACGGCCTCGGCCTCGGCCAGCGGCAAACCGCGCGGGATCAGGAGATCGCGGCTTTGTTTCGCCACCTCCCAGCGGCGCTGCGCCTCCTCGATCTCCTCGCGAACCCGATAGAACTCCGCATTGGCCGCGACCAGTTCGTGGGCGCGGGCCCAATCTGTGAGCACCCGCTCGTGCGCCAGGCGGATGCCGTCCGTGATCCCGTCTCCGCTGGTCAGCAGCAGGCGGGCATCGAGCAGGGCCTGCACCAGCCGATGCGCCGCCTCATTCTGGGCTGCCTGGTTCAGCGGCACGGTGCGGATCGTGACGCGAACCATGGTATCGCTCGGATCGCTGTCCGAGGGCCGGCTCATCGCGGCAAGGCGGCGCAATAGCCGCGGCAAGGCGGCGAGCTCGGCCTCGTCGAGATCGGCGACCGCTCGCTCACCCTCTCGATCGATGACACCGGCCAGACCGCCCAATTCGCGTTCGGCGGCAAACGTCAGCACGCTCTTGTCACCGGACACGGTGCGCATCTCGAAGAGCCGGTTGAGCATCAATTGCAGCAGTGGCAGCATGTCCGGGCGGTCGGCTTCGTGCAGCAACCGCTCGTCGAGCGACTCTCGCCTCAATGGATCGGATTCGAATTCGAGACCGGCAGCTTCGGCCGGTTTCCGCACAATCTCACTAAGCTCGGCCGAGCCGGGCGGCACCAGATCGTAACTGGCACCGCGGCTCTTCAAGGTGAGCAGCGAGGGTTCGGTCAGAAACAGCTCATACAGATCGGCGCGCAGCGTCGCGACGACCCAAACCCTTCCGGTTGCCACGAGCTGGTCAAGGAGCTTGGCGAAGATCGCCCGCTCTTCCGCCTCGATATAGGGCGCGAACAATTCGTCGAGCTGATCCACCAGGATCAGCAGATCGGCCCGCACCGGCCGGTCGTAGCTGTGCCGGCCGCGCTCGGCCTCACCTACGCGCTCGAGGCAATGCAGGACCGGCGAGGCCGCAAGCTCTGGTGCCTGGCGGCACAGCGCGGCCAGGTGCGCGGCATCGCCCAGATCGCTCTCGGCCAGTTCGGGCAAGGCTCTGGGACGTCCCTCCTCTTCTGCCGGGATGTCATCGTCGCCGTCGAGCAGCCTTGTGGCGAGGGTGAGAACCGGGCCGCCCGGCACCTCCGACGGTCGTAGCGCCGCGACACGCCAGACATCGACCTCCGCTACCACCCCGGGGGCCGTCAGACGCGGAATGATCCCGGCCCGGGCCAGCGAGGATTTGCCGGCACCGCTGGCGCCGACAAGCAGCAAAAACGGGCAGCGGCCTTCCCCGGCTCGCTTCAGCAGATCGATCGTGCGGCCGATGTCACGGGAGCGGCCAAAAAATACCGATGCGTGTTTCGCACCAAATGCCGCAAGACCGCGGAATGGCGATCCAAGGACCGCGACCGGCCAGGACAAGGCCCGGCTGCGCAGGACTTTTTCCTCAAGCCATCTCCGCAGCAAACGAGTGACATCGGCCTCGAACCCGTCGGTCGACGAAAATGTCTGGTAGGCGGCGGTAAAATGTCCGTCCGGCGTCTGAAACCAAGTCTCGAAGAACTCTTTCAGGTGACGCCAGTCATTCGCAATTCGATCGGCATTCGGGTCATCCAGCCGGATGACGGGAGGCTGGTCGTAGCGAAACACATAGACATCGGGGGCCCCGGTTTCGCGCCGCGCGTCCATCGCGGTAAGAAGTTCGTAAGCGGTGCCGCTGGGATAGGCGGAGCTGTCCGGCATCCGGGTGAAGGAGGGCGGCAGTTCCGTTCCGATTCGGCCGCGGAAGATGGCGATGACGATATCGCAGTCAGAGGCTTGCGCGATCTGGGCCTGAAAGGTCGCATACGCCTGGTAGAACTCGGTTTCCCACCGGAAGGCCTCAAGATGGGCGACTTCCGAGAATTCCGCGTTGAGGCGCTGGACGACGCGCTCGACTCGCAAACGCTCGTGAGTAGCATCGCTCGGCGAAGAGACGAAGATTCTGACGTGGCGCATCAGCTTCTTTCCGTCCCGGTCCGATTATTCAGCCGTTACTCGTTACTTTACTCTTGTCCATAGCGTCACCTCCCCAACCCCGGGAAGCCACCGAGCAAACTCCCACAGCTTGATTGCGTATCGGTTGAATAAGGCGCTAACTTTCTTTCGTTAGTAGACATCGCGTGTGTAATAAAAGCTGCACACGGTCATCCGGGACGTCAAGGGGCGCCTAAACGATGCTGGAAGGGTTCTTGTCTCGATTTCTGGCTCTTGTTCTGGCGATCATTGTGCTCACCGGTGCCAAGGACGGTCTCGCTCAGACGTTGCCTCCATTCTCGCCTTCCGGACCTAACGCTACCGGGTTAATAGCGCTTCCGGGCCTGAACGAGGCGCAACAGATGATGGCGCAGTCGATCAACAACGTTTGTCCCACGATTAATTCTATTGCAACACCGACCATCGCGCAGCGCGATCTTGGCAACGTCTGTTCCGCCATGCTCGGTAGCGCGCTACAGGTTCAGGGACAGCCCACGCAAGGGCTGCCGTCCTTCGGCATCGGCAGCGACACCTTGGCCGGGGCTTTGGAAAATTTGAACGGCGGTACCCAGATCGTAGCTCCGACAAGCCAGAGCTCGTCGCTTCAAATCCAACAAAGCGGCCTGGTCGGCGAAGTCGTCGAGGGGCGGCTGTCCCGGCTACGAAAGCCGCTCTCGGACTTGCAAATGGCGGCGGTGCCGCAATTAAGACCCCTGCTGGCGCAAGCGCCCTCGCCGTACGCCAGCGACGCCGCGCCCAACCTGGGCCGGTCGCAACCGGTGACACTCAACTATCAATCCAACCGGCTGGGAGTTTATCTGAACGGCATAGGCCAGTTCGGTGATCATGACCTGACGAGCCGGCAAAACGGCTATTCCTTCAGCAATGCGGGATTTATCGCGGGTGCCGATTACCGGTTCACCCCGGAATTCGCGGCGGGAGCGGCGTTCAGCTATACGCGCGCCAATACCGATTTCGACACCTCCGCAGTCAGCCCGTCCGGTCAGACTATCCGCAGCGACCTGTACCAGGGAACGCTCTACGGCACCTATTCGGTGAACGAGCGCCTGTTCGTCAACGGCACCGCGATCATTGGCGGCGGTGACACCGACTCGCGCCGCCACATCGTCATCCCGAGCACGACCGCGGTTGCTGCCGTCGACCGGTTTACCAACGGCAGTTTTGGGCTCGATAACCACAGCCTCAATATCGGCGCCGGCTATACCGTGCCGATCGACCGGCTGGTCCTGACACCGACAGCCCGGGTTCAGTACCTGCATGCATCGTCGGACGGCTTCTCCGAACGCGGCGCGAGCGGGCTCGACCTGACTTATGGCCGCTCAAGCCATGACAGCTACCTGTCCTATATCGGCGCTCATGCACAATATTCGATCCCGACGACGCTGGGCCCGCTCTATGCCACCGGCTACGCCGAATGGGCGCATCAGTTCAACTCGGCAAACGCGGCCGTTCCGGTCAGTTACGCGAACGACCCGTTCGCGTTGTCGAGCTTTGTCATGCCCGCCGACAAGGTGACGAAAAACTATGTCAATTTGGGCGTCGGTATGACATTGCAGTTCTCGCCGTCACAGTCCGTGTTTTTCGCCTATGACACGGTCCTCGGCCTGAGCAACACGACCTACAACAGCTTCACAGCCGGCCTGCGCCTTACGTTCTGATAGGGTATCGCCCGTCGGCCTTATCGGCGTCCGAGGCAGCCCTCTACATCGGCTTGGGGCGGTCGCATCGCTGTGGGTGCCTGATCTACTGAGCTACCCTGCATTGGCAATGTCGCCGGTTCGATGTCCTCGGCAGATCAGAGCAAGGCACGGCAGATCACCGGGATCCGCCGCTCAAGTACAGCGCGTTCCTGTCCTACAGCCACCGGGATACCGCGGCCGCGAAAATGGTTCACGGCCGGCTCGAGGCCTTTCGCGTCGAAAAGGATCTGGTCGGACGGGATACTCCGATGGGCCGCATCGCCCGGCAGTTGCGGCCGGTCTTCCGCGACCGGCATGATTTCGAAACCGGAGAAAACCTTGCGGATCAGACCATCGCGGCGCTCGACAGTTCCGCGGGGCTGATCTGCCGGCCTCTCCGAGGGCGGCCGTAAGCTACTATGTCAACCAAGAGGTTCTGCTTTTCCGCTCGCGTCATCCCGACCGGCCGCTGGTCCCGCTGATCATCGACGGCGCCCCTGGAGATGGCGAGCGCGAATCCTTCCCACCGGCATGCGTACCGACAGCGACATGCTTGCTGCCGATCTGCGCGACAGTGGCGATGGGCGCGAACTCGCCATCGCCAAGGTCGTGGCGCGGCTGATCGGTCTACCTCCCGACGACGTCTTCCGTCGCGCGCAGCGCGCGCAAAGGCGGCGGGCGCGGTTTGCGCGATGCGGTTCTGGCAATCTTGGCGGTGCTTGCGGTCCTCGCCTAAGGAGCCATTGGCGATCCCTGTCCTATCAGGCGCGGAACGCGGCAGGACGGCATTCCATTCGGCGCACTATTCCGCGCAAACCTGCGGCGCAAATCCTCAGAATTGGACGCTCCAACCCTTTGATCAGCCTTGGCTGGCTCAGTCACTTGCGCGAAGCCGCCTCAAGTCTGTTCGGGAGCCATGTACTGATCCTGCAATCATGTAATCCGGATTCGCCGCGTAATTTGGCCGTTGCTTTCCCAATACGTCTTTTTGTTAGCAATCGATGCGTCGTCCGGTGCGGGCTGGATGTTGCCGGCCTGATCAACGGCACGCGAGGTTACCGTGTGTTCGCCGGGTGACGGAGACCAATCGAGGTGCCAGAAGCGCCAGGCAAACTCCGATTTCTCAGTGCTATCGAGCTCCGCCTTCTTCCACGGGTCGCCGTCGATCTTGATCTCGACGGCGGCAATGGCACCTGGACCCCAAGCCATCCCGCTGATCCGATAGCGCCCGTTGCGCTCCGTGACCCTGGAAGGTGCAGATTTCAACAACACCCGTCCGACGGATTTTTCGATCACGACCATCTCCTGGTCGCGCCGTTCCTCACGGACCGTGACGTAGTCACGCCCCATGAACCGACCCTCAAAACGGCCATCACGCAATTCAATGCGTCGAAGCCATTTGACGTTCGCCACGCCAAACCAGCCTGGAGCGACTAGGCGCACCGGAAATCCATTGGGTACCGGCAACGCTGAGCCGTTCATCTCGTAGCATAGGAGGTTCGCCGGATTCATCGCGTCCTCGATCGACATGCTTCGCGCGAAATTGCCGGTAAATTTGAGTTCACGGGGCGTTCCCTTGCGCAAGACCTCCTCGCCCCGGTCGTCGCCAAAGAAGACCACCTCCACCGCCCCGGGCTTGATTTGGGCTGCTTTCAGAATTTGCGCCAGCGATGCACCTGCCCAACGCGCATTGCCGATCGCGCTGGTGAGGAACGGTAGCCCGTTATTGCCTGCGCATTCGACCGTGCTGACGATTTCCTGCCGCGGCATCGCCTTGAGTTCGTCCAGCGTGCGCGTCGAGGGCTTGGCGACCAGGCCAGTTATGTCCAGCCGCCAGGCTTTGGCGTCGATTGCCGGGATATTGTAATGACCAATACAGAAGAACTTATCGTTCGGCGTGATCCAAGCGTCCAGGTCCTCCATGCGGGTCACCGCCTTGACCGCCGCTGCTGCGGCCGGCACCGGCAGGGGCGGGTCGATCCAGGGAATGAGTTTTTCGCCTGCGGAGCTTGACTGGGCGAGCGCGCCTCCTTGAAGCAAGGCAACACCAGCGGCAGCACCGACGGCCAGCAAAACATCCCGCCTTTGCAACTCTTTCATTACGGTCTCCTCCCCGGCTGGTTTAATCGGAAAGCTTTTCCAGCTACCGTGGCCAGCGGGGGCCGATACATACCGAAAGTCGCTGCCCAAAGCCTTACGGCCAGCTTTTTTCTCCGTTGCGGAAGTATTACTTTCCCTGATCACATGGGAAACGGGGAGGTCACTCTCCGGGAGATGGCGTGTGCTTTTGGCGTTTGGTGATTATCGGCTCGATATCGACCGCCGCGAACTGCGCCGCGACAATGAAATTATCAGCCTCGAACCGAAGGCATTCGATTTGCTGACTTATCTGGTGCGGCACCGGCATCGGGTGGTCAGCAAGGACGATCTCCTACAAGAGGTTTGGGGCGGGCGCATCGTCTCGGAAGCGGCGCTGACGACGCGGATCAACGCAGTGCGCCGTGCGCTCGGCGACAATGGTACGGCGCAGCGTCTTGTGCGCACCGTCACCCGCAAAGGCATCCGCTTCATCGGCGAGGTCACCGAACTGTCAGAGGCGGCGACGCCAGCCCCCGTTCAAATGACCGACACGGTGCCGCTCCTGAACAAGCCGTCAATCGCGGTCCTTCCGTTTCAGAACATGAGTGGCGATCCGGATCAGGAATATTTCACCGAGGGCATAGTTGAGGAGATCACCACGACCATTGCGCGATTTCCCTGGCTGTTGGTGATCGCGCGAAACTCAGCTTCGACTTACAGAGGCGTGGCAGTCGATGTGAAGCAGGTGGCGCGTGAACTTGGGGTGCGCTACGTGCTTGAGGGCTCGGTGCGCAAGGCCGGCAATCAGGTGCGCATCACCGGTCAGTTGATCGCTACGGCAACAGCCGCGCACATCTGGGCCGACCGCTTCGACGGCGCACTCGACAACATCTTCGAATTGCAGGACCGAATTGCAAGCGGCGTCATCGGAGCGATCGAGCCGAAGCTGCGCCTCGCTGAAATGGCGCGCGCCTGCCGCAAACCGACAGAAAGCCTGGATGCATACGATCTGTATCTGCGGGCTCAGTCCCAGTCAAACAAGCGAAGTAAGGACGGCCTTGCTGAGTCGGTTCGGTTGGCGCACCAGGCGCTCGAACTCGACCCCGGCTATGGTCCGGCAATGGCGAGGATCGCTCTCAGCCGGTCCATGCAGGCAATTCGCGAATGGATCCCACTCTCGGGTCCAGAGGTCGAGGAGGGGATCCGCATGGCGCGGCAGGCGATCGACGCCGCCGGGGAAGATTCGTGGACGCTGATTTATGCCGGTTTAGCGCTCGCAAATCTGGCCCGCCGGGACTGCTCTTTCCAGCACAGTGGGATCCGAAGCTTGGAATTCACGTGACTTGAAGTCGCGG
>JADMIO010826386.1_pt1 | contig 46514 bp, 37 predicted proteins | sample 8958161 | NCBI WGS metagenome assembly JADMIO01 (sample SAMN16585339, study PRJNA669376) | soil metagenome | isolation source: Crop rotation soil | place: USA: Cullars Rotation, Alabama | collected 2011
CTCGTCGCGAGGCCGACGAGTCCACCCCCCGAGTTCGCCGCGACGCCTGCGGCCGCCGCCACGCTCGCCGGCAGCGCCGCCGGAGCGAAGACCGCCGGCTGCGCCGCCAGCGTCGCGCCGATGGCTGCCGCCGTCGAGGTGATGCCCCGCCGCGCCAGGCGGATGCGCAGTTTTTCCAGCGCGCGCTCCACGCGCATCCGGGCGGAACTCTCCGCCAATCCCACCATCGCGCCGACCTCGGCCAGCGAGCGGCCCTCAAAAAATCGCAGCAGCAGCGCGGTGCGATCGGTTTCGCCCAGTTCGTGCATCGTCTCGTCGATGACCGGTTTCAAATCCTCCCACGCCGGTCCGGCTTCGTGTAAGGTCGTCATGGTATTAGCCTCCTGTTCGCGCCGTTGCCAGCGTGCCTGCGTCCGCACCGCCTTGACCGCCAGAAACCGCGTCGTCGTATAAAGCCACCCCGTCAAAACCGCGTGCTGTTTCAGCGCGCGCGCTTTTTGCGCCAGCGCCAGAAACACCCCTTGCGTCACGTCCTGCGCCAGGTGCGCATCGCCGCCGGTCTGCCGCAGCGCGGCGGCGTAAACGAGATTCATCCTGCCGCGCACAAACTCGGCAAACGCTTCCTCGGATCCCTCCTCGGCAAAGCGGCGAAGCAATTCGGTATCGTCGTTCATCTATCCAATGATCCCCGCCCGCCGGCGAAATCGCACATCAATTCAAACGCTTCCCGAAATTTTTAACCGCAGATAACACGGATGGCCGCAGATAATTCAACTCGGCCAGCCATCCGAAAAACCATTTTCATCGAAGATCGAACGGCGCCTCCGGTTCTCTCCGCCTTTTGCCTTTCCTGCCTTCATCTGCGCCCATCTGCGTTATGTGCAGTTCATTCCGTCTTCATCGATCCGTCACGAAGCGCGAGGAACGCCGCCGCTGCGCGCAATCCTCCATGCGGTTGGTTCCTTCCTCCGCACCACCCTCTGCCTGCCGATTATTTCTTGTCCGGGGACGAGGCCGGTTTCTCCGGGGGCACGACGTTCATCGGACCGATCTGCACATCGCCTTTGCGCTTGTCGGCCGTGTTGATGAGTCCGGGGACGGTGAGATCCGTGCCGAACATCGGGCCGGCTTGAGCGAGCATGGTCGGCAGCTCGTCAGCGAGATTCTTGCGCCAGTCGATGATCATGGTGGTGCGCCACAGGATCACCTTTTCCTTGTTCTTCCAACGCGCCGCGTCGAACGCGCTCAGGGTCACGAAGTATCGATTTTCGTAAACCGACCAGGCCATCGCCTCCGCCGCACTCGAACTCAATGACTTGTCCGAGACCGCCTGCTCGATCTTCCCCGCTCCCATCAGCGCCATGATCTTCTTCTTGTCCTGGGCGCGGGGACTGGCCAGGAAACGCCGGCGCATCGCATCATTGAGGATCAGTTGCTTGGCGTCTTCCTCGTCCGGGGAGGAGCGGCGATCAGGATCGAAAAGGGTTTCGAGATCGGCCGAAACTTTCCCGCTCATCAGATTCTGCTCCAGCAGGGCCCGGACGTTCACCTGATACAGGAAGGGCGCGATTTCCCCGTCATTCAGCGGATTATTAACGTCGATCTTGGGTTCCTCGAAGTTTGAATCCCCCACCACCGCCATGATGTAGACCGAGGGGAGCGGACCGCCGACGTCGGTGCGAACAAAACCCTGCTTGGTCAACTCCGCCACGACCGCATTCTCGACCACGGCATTATCGGGCAGCTTCACCCCGGCCACCGCGTCACCGAGCGTCAGCCGGGTCTGGCCAAGGAGATAATAGACCGGGTGCCCCGGCTTCGGCCGGAAGCCGTCCGGTGACGGCACGGCGTCGGACGCGAGCAGCACCTCCAGGCCCTTCCCGCTTTTCTTGGGCTTCGCCGGCTCGCCGGCCGCCAGCGCCAGCGCGCTAGACGCCACGATGGCCCCGCTCAGCAACAGGAGAGACAAAACGCGGGAAATCGGAGACAGGTGAAGCTTCATGGTCAAAGAGTTGGAGTAAGACGTTGGAGATGCTATTAAGGTCACAGCCATTCTGGCCCGGTAAATGACGCTGACAGCGTGAATCGCCGAAAAGATTCACTATTTTCGGCCATCTTCCATGGCCGGCGCGTTTTATCCCGGCGAAAGGCTAATTCGCGGCCACCGGAGCTGGTGCCGTCGCCAGTTCCAGCGACGTCAGAAACGCCATCGCGTGCTCGCGGCTGGCGCCGCACATGGTCTCGGTCGGGCGCAGACTCACGCACACGGCCGGACGTTCGGGCCGGCCGAACAGCGCGCACCGAAAATCCGGCAGGAGCTGCACACAAGGGATGCCAGCGGGTTTTCCTCCGCTCATTCCCGGAATGGGCGAGGAAATCGATGGCGCGATGCAACAGGCGCCACAACCGGAACGACAGTTCATGATCCTCACGCTGCGTCGACTGTCCTGCCGCGTCGAGCCCGGGGAAGCCTGCGTTAATGAATCAGCGGGAACAGCGCGCGATCCGACACCTCGAGAATTCGCACGCGATACGACAGCGGGCGTGGGTCGGCCGAAAGCCCGAGCTGCAGCGGCGTGCGCGCGCCGGTCGGACTCACCACGCGCAGGTCGTGTTCGAGCCCAGCCGAGAGCGGAACGCTCACGGAAATCTTCTCCTCGCGAAACGCCGCCCGAAATTCGACCCCGTCGACTCGAATCACGACAGCCTCGGCCGGCGGCAAACCCGGCAGCCGGGCGCCGATTTCGAGGTTCACCCATTTTTCGGCCGCCGGTCGCAGGCGCAGATGAACCTCGTCCGCCATCCACGCGAAACCTTCCTCGGGCGCATGCAATCCGGAAATGAAATCGAAATCCGCCGGCCGCAGCGAACTCAGCCGCCGCAACGCCCAGCGATAGCCCAATGGAATATCCGTCGGCAAGCGGGGCAGCCGAAGGCGCCCATCATAAACCAGGAAATCGGCCGTCTCCATCAGCTCGGGATGAAGCTGCGTTTGCGAAATCGGAATCAACCGGCGCGTGAGTCCGCGGCCGAAGAAAACATATTCATATTCGTTGTCGGGCATGCCGACGACCACCCGTGCGTGCGCCGGCACGAGACGCTCAAACGCCGCCAGCGCCGGATAGCTATCGTGGTGCACCGCCATTTGTTCGAGCCGTCCGAGGTTGAATATGCTCTTTGCGCCGGGCCGCGGGAGCAGCGGATTCGGCGAACGCCAGAGCAGCGCCGGAATGATCGCCACCGCGCCCACGATCGCCGCGCCCCACGCCAGCCGGCGAATCGCCGATCCACCCGCTTCAAACAACCACGCCGCGCCCGGGGCCGCGAAGATTGCCCCGTAGAGAAAAAGCCGCCCGCGCCACGGATCGTAGGGCCCAGCGATCGCCTGACCGACGCAAAACACCGCGAAGGCCGCCGCAAACGCGACGCCCACCGGCTGCCGCCGCCAAAGCACGAAGGCGCCGAGGCAGCCCGGGATCAAAATGACCGCGCCCATCCAGCCAAAAAAAGAAACGTTTTCGTCGGACAATCGCGGCCGTGTCCACGAAAACGGCGAGCGGGTGGCAACCGCGGATTCCGCATCGAAGCCCAAGGCTTTCGCCCCGCGGCCCAGCACGCGCTTGATCCGATTCCCGGCCGCGCCGCCCCACTTCTCCGGAAGCCCATCCAACGTGAAAAAATCGCCCGCAAAGCGCACCGCGTTGACCGCCCCCATGCGCCAGCGGCTGATGCCCATTTCCGGACCGCTCGCATGCCCCATCATCGGCGGACCGCCAATCGGGCTACCGAAGCGCCGCCAGTTTTTCCAATACCCGCCCGGCGCGGCAAACAACGCGGTTACCACCGCCACGGCCAACGCCAGAGCCGTGATTCGCCGAAAGATAACGTGGCGCGTCGCGCTGGTCCGCCCCGCGACGACCGCCAGCACGAGCGCGGCGCCCGGCACGCAGGTCAGCGCGCTCGCTTTGACGGCCAGGGCGAGCGCGAATCCTCCCCCTCCCAGCAGGAGCATGCCGCGCCCCCCGCGCTGGAGATAACCGATGCCGCCGACCAGCCCCGCCCCAAGATAGCTGACGAGCACGAGATCGTTTTGCGCCGTTGGTGCCTCCACTGCCACGATCGTGACCAACCCGAAAACCGCCGCCGCTGCCGCTGCCGCAACGACGCCCCGGGCACTTTGCCGCGCGAGCACATACACCGCCACGAGGCACATCACATAGCCGAGCAACTGGGGCAACCCCACGAGCCGGTCGGATTTCCCAGAGAGAGTAAGAATCGCGGACTGCAAGATGCTCGCACCGCGCGCCTGCTGTTCCTGCGGAAAGTAGTTCGCTCCGAAATCCGCGAGCGAACCCTGCTGCAAATAATATCCCACGCGCGCGAGGTGATAGGTCAGCGAATCCCAATTGCTCGGCGCGGACGCAAAAGCGGTCACGATGCCCGCGAGCAGCACCGCCGCGACGCCCACATACAGGATGATGAGCGCCACCAGCCCCCGCTCTCGCGGCTGCAGGGAAACCGCGTTCGAGTTCGATCGCAGCAAGGCCACGCGCCCACCCGTCACCGCCGCTGCCGCCGCGATCACCGCCCCTAACACCCAACCCGGCCGAGAAGCGAGCGCGTGAACCGTCGACAACCCATATCCCCACGCCATCAACGTCGCGCTAGCGGCAACCCACCCCACGAGCAACGCCCCAGGCCAGCCGGCTTCGGGCACAGGGTTTTCGTCGGACGCGACGCCAGTAGCGCTCATGGCCGGCGAGCCAACTCGGGGAGCTGAACGCTAGCAAGCCGGCAGGAGACCATATAAAAGCAAAAAGCCCTTCGACATTCGTCGAAGGGCTTCGAAAGCTTTGGAGCTACCCTGCGACCTTCTCTCGCAGAGGACGATAAGTTGTAGGTTGGTTATTCGTCGTAATGGACGAACCGGTGGTCAAACCGGATTGTATTTTAATACGAAGAGCGAGGTTTTCACGAATACGCGCAACCTCCTCGTAGATGGTATCGGACCTAGGCTGGGGCTGGCCACGGCTAACGTTTTTCTTCTGATTGCTCATGGCTTAAAATCATTTGGCATTTTCCAGCAATAACCGCTTTACGGCACAAAAGAACTTTTTCTTGAGGAATTGGTATTCGATAAGTGAACGGAAAGCATGAAGATCGGTCTCGACAAACTCTTTCAGTTTTTCATCAGAGGAAAACAAGTCATGTTTGTGAAACTCGATATTAATGAACCCCACAGTCTTATCGGCGACCTCTAACCTGAACCCGACGTAATGCTTCACTGTCTTGTGACGATTACTTGGGCTCGCAGCGTAGTCGGAGCAGTCAGCTTTGATTCTGACTGGAGCGTTTGTAGAAATAGTTTTTATACATTCATAGTTTCCGAAACGAGGGTCGTTGATGGGGATGGTTCGAGATGAAACTGAAAATCTCTTATGATCCGCGTGCCGGACATATTCGAGTGTCGCGACGTCCCATTTCTGCTCTTCGAAATGCAGAACTTTATAAACGCTAATGAAAACATCCTTCGCCTTGACCTTTGAACCCTTGAAGCAATGAGCAATATGCTCCGCCATATTCTCCAGAATAATAAGAATATTAACGTCGAACTGATGCGCCTCGATAAAATTTTGAGACGCGAAAGGTGGATTGGTTTCCACTTGGAGAATATGCCTCTTGATCTCATCGTTTATCCGAAGGGTGCACTCATTGATGCTATCGGGTTCCGCCTGCCTCGTAAGCGAAGCCGGAAAAATATCCCAATAAGTTAGCACCAACTTTGCGAAGCACACGTAAGCCACCCAAAAGATCAAAGCCGTCTTTACTACCGCCGCAGCGTCGATAGAAAAAACCCGAGCAATACCATTGGTGGCTGAGATCCCAAAAAGTTTTTGGAGCGTAGCGTAGAAGCCAACTGACAATAGGGTGATATTGACGACCAGAACGTGCCATTTGTTGTTGGCCTTTTCGGCGATGGTCTGGAGCACGTTGTCGAGAAATCGAAAAAAAACGCGCAGACCTCAAGGTTGAGCTGCGACGGTGAAGCTGGAGTGTCACGACTGAGCTAGGAGCGCGCATGGAAATCAAGCCTGTTGTATCCTTATTTTAAAGTATCGCCCTCACTCGCCACTAGTTGGCGGCGCACCTCCGACCCGCAAAAATCGACTTTGTCTCCCAAAATCGGCCGTTGAAGGCAGGGGCTTATCCTTAGCTAGCAAGCGTTAGATGCTGTGCGAAAACAGCTCTATCCCCATCATGAAATTCCCCCTCTTTTTCTCACTGTCCGTCGAATTGAAAAACCTCGAAAGGCAAAACGCACACTGCCTTTCAGACGATCAATCAACTACCTTTCGTGGGTAGACCTGGCTTGCCGAGCCGTAGCTCGCTGCGAGCGAAGGCTGGTGGACGCTTGCGGACTACCTCTTACCAGAGGCCGACACTGTGCCGGTTGGCGTTTGGTTGCTGAAGTCTTTCGCCGCAAAAAGTGGAATCTGTGAAAAATTAAACGGCGTCTTGCTCTCCATTTTGCGCGCTTCGGCCTGTAATTTTTCGAGCATTTCTTTGCGCGTTACGGAGGATTTTGGATAAGCCGAGAACGCTAGGCCATTGCCATCGACTTGGTCCGAGCCCTTAAAATAGTCGGCAGTTATCCAGTGAGTGGGATGATTATCGAAAGCTACTGAAAAACGCGCTTCATCATGCTCAGCGGCGCGGGCAAAAAGATTAGGCAGGCCGAGCTGCGTCAGAAGTTTCTGCACCAAAGTGTCGTCGGTGAGGAAGTAGGTTTCCTGCGGATCGAGCGCCAAGGCGTTGAGATCCTTTGGCACGGGCTTAACGCGTTTTGCCATTTCCTGCGCGAGCTTTTGCGCACGTAGCGCAATCTCGTCGTGGCTTACCGGCGGACATCCTTGACCGAACCACCACCGGAGAACATCGGCGGCGTATTCGGTTGGGGTGGCTCCGAGTGGCTTCGCGTGTGTGTCGACAGCGTCGGCAACGTGGTCGGGTAACGTGACCGTGTATCTGCGTTTGTCTGCCATCAATCAGCAGCGAATAGCAGCAATCCGCACTTGACAAGTTAAACAGCATACACTGCTAATTAGTGCTATTGTATGCCTGTAACCTTAGAATCTATCGCTGAACGCCTCGAACGCATTGAAATCTCGTTGCGTGGCTCGGCTGCGCCGGCGCGAGTGTGCTACAGCCCAAAGGAGTTCTCTAAGCTGATTGGTCGTTCGTATCGTTGGACGGTTGACCAATGCGCGGCCCGGACGATTCGCACGGTTCGGCGCGGGGGTGCCTACTTGATACCCACGTCCGAGGTTGAACGGTTCAGCACAGGCAAACGCGCAGTGACTGAGTCATGAAACGGACGGATAAATCCCTGCGTGAAAAGGTAGGCAGTTGGGCCGATACCTCACCCCAAGGTGAGCGGCCCAAGTGCCGTCGCCAACTTTCGACAATCAACCGCGAATTATGGAGCACTACCGTTGCATCCGAGTTTCGGTCGTTACGCGCGGAAGAGGCCAGTCGGGTGCTTGAATTGGTTTGCGGCACCCGCGACGATTCCGTGACCGAGGCGTTGAAAATTCGGAGCGTATGCCCATTGCGACTTGATCGACGGCGTTTGAGGCAACTACGCCGATTCGTGGCAGAAAATTTTTCCGTGGAAGACCGCTTGTTGGCGGCTGCGGCCTTTTTCGACGCGAAGGCGGACGAATGATCACGGTGCGGCCATACTGCCCGGTGTCGTTTTGGACAAAAGCAGGCGCAGCGCGTCTCTATCGGCGCTTTGTGACCTGGGGCCTTCCGGATTTGAGAAACTGGCGAATGATTACGCTAACGATCGATCGGAACGAATACCCGGACGCAGAGGCGGCTTACGAACTCGGAAAACTCTATGTGTCGGATTTTCGCACGGCGTTTAAGGCGACGTATCCGCATGAACAACAGTTCACGAAATTTGAGTTACACGAGGCCGACAAAGAGGGCGGGCAGGTTTACCCTCACTGGCATCTGCTTTTGGATTGGAAACGTCAGGTCGATTTCGTCGCCGTCGCAGCGATGTGGCGCATGGGCCGCGTTAAGGTGCAGCGCGTCGAGGATGACGGCTACGATTACCTTTTTAAATACGTCTCAAAGTCCATCGACGATCTCCCCGACTGGCTTAAAAAGCGCCGTGTCGTCCGTGCGTGGTCGGCATCAAAAGGCTTCTTTCTCCATCGCGTTCGTTCGGTAAAAACGACGGATGACAACGCGTCCGGCGACTCGCTTGAAAGTGAAAGCGAAGACTTGGGGCGCGATGAGCGGGTGGAGGATTACGCCGAAGTCGCGCCGGGAGTGTTCGCGCGGGATGTGCCCGTCGAGCGGGACGAATCTCCGACGCTAGGTGAGCGATTGGAAAAATGGGCACGGACTGTGCAAATCACCGAGGAAAAACCGGATGGATCGCTGCGTGGATACCTTCGCGTCATGTCGTGCGCCTCGTGGGGTCAATTTCTGGCGAAAGTCGCGCAGCAAAAACTCTCCCATTTTTTGGGGAGTCCAGAGTTAACCGTTAGCGAAAAAGAAATCCTATGTCTGAAAATATCAAACCTACCGTGGGCGTGCCTGCTTTACAGCTAGCCCGCGGCATTTCCGTTGTCGGCACCGTGGTGTCTGACTTCGTTGTCAAAGAGTTCGTCTCCAAAAAAGGGATGCCGTGCCGTATCCTCAAGGGGATGGTGTCGTGTGGGTCGGGTGTGATCGTTTGCGTTCAGCGCTTTCTGGACAAAGACGAGGTCGCGCCGGTCCTGCCGAAGGAGGGCGAGGCTTACATGGGCCGTGTTGGGCCTGAAACTGAAGGCGACACGCTCCATCTGACGCTGCTCAAAAACGTTGCTGTGGCAAAATGATGGAAACTGGCGGGGGTCGGGAGCGCCGCGCAGCGGCGCCCCGGCCCCCGCCCTTTCCTTGTTACTACTGTCACTAACTGGTAATATGAAATCGGTATCGATCCGGACAATCAGGGGGAGGATTGTTCTCTTGGAAGCTCAAGAAGCGCGTTTGGCGCTGCTAATCCTATTCCCGCCGCCCGGCTGCCGGAACGCTACGGTCTGGCGTGAAATGCAGGGAAACACGCTCCACTCGGTGCGGAAGTCGCTGACCGTAGAGCGCGAAGTGTTGGCGATGTTGAGCAGTCAATTGGTGCTTCCTCTGTTCTGAGGTCAGACGTGGGTAAATACTACTATGCGTTCGGCACAATAGCATCGCCCCAATTCGCGGAAAACCTAGGGCTCGGTTTCTAGGCTACGCGTCAGTAGGCGGCTGCGGATTTAATTGTGCCAACTCGGATTGGCATATGCAATGTTGGGCGAAGAAAGATGAGTGTCGTCGGAATCACAGGAGAAATCGCGTTCACTACCGTCGGCCTCTTTGTCGTGTTCACCGTGCTGTTCGGTATGTTTTTGCGCCGATCGCTTGGATGGCATCGTGACCCGATCAAGAAGCGTCTGGCATTCGACGTTGATTTCCTGAATCCAGTCGCTCTCGTGTTAGCCTTCGCCCTAGCTGGCGGTGGGGTCGTAATAGCGACCAAGTGCTTCAGAGATGTTACTGTCTTTTTTCAAAAAAAATAGCCAAAACAATCCAGTAACATGAGTAATCCGCTCTTCGATATCCTACGAGAGACATTTTCGCACCCTCTCTCGGCCTCAAATATCTCTTACTCACAGTCTGCTCCTCTGATTCTTCGCGAAGGTGGCGTTTATCCTCATATCGTTTTAGACCACATTGATCTGGCTGGCGCGTCGCTGAAGAATGCCGATCTCAATGGCGCTTCGTTTCACGGCGCCAATCTCACCGGCGTAAATTTCAGCGGCGCCAATCTTGCCGGTGCTGATTTTACCGGCGCCAATATTTCGGGCGCGATTTTTGACGGCGCTCAAACTCACGATACGAAGTTCTATCAGGTAGTTTATCACGTGCCGCCTTCGGGGGTGTATCTCGAAGGAGGTCAGCATGGCCGCTAAGCCGATAGTCATCACATCGCACTTTAAGTTGGTTTTCCTCACGGTAGTTGTGCTCACGGTGATTAGTGGAGCGGTCTCAATTTACATTATGTGCTCAAATTCCAGCCGGTTGACGATGGCTGAGATCCCCGAAATTCAGAAGCGAGTGTTCGAGCTGGCGGTCTTTGGTTGGCAGTCGGGTTTTGGTGCAATTCTCGGATTGATTGGTGGAAAGTTGCTGGGATGAAAAGGGCTAGCAAGCCGCGAGGGCGAACTCGGCGCTTTGGCCCGAGTGACTCCTCTTAAACGTGCGGCAAAAAATTTATGTCCGTTTCAATCTATTGCCCACACTGCCACAAGCACACCGCGTTGAGCTTCGCACCGGCGGAGTATCAAGGCGAATACGGACAGATTCACACGACGCCGGCGGTTTGGAGAGATCCCCGTCGGGGCGAATGGTGGATTGGCATTTGCAATGGCTGCCGCGTCCCTTCGCTAGTGTTGAACGAAGGACAAATTGTCTTTCCCACGCCTTCGCCAAGCCCGACGGACCCGCTCATTCCCGGCGACCTCGCAGCGGATTTAGACGAAGCGAAGAAATGTCTGTCTGTTTCTTGTTTTCGGGCATGCGCTGCCATGGCGCGAAGAGTCGTTCAATTGGCCTGCATCCAAAAAGGAGCAAAGAAGGTGAATCTGGTTGATCAGATCGCCGAGCTTTCGGCGACCGGTGTGATCACAAAGGATATTGAAGAGTGGGCGACCGTCGTCCGTTGGATCGGTAACGATGCCGCTCACCCGAACAAAGACGAAGTCGAAAAGGAGGATGCGGAGGATTGTTTGAAGCTCGCCGAACAATTCCTTCACATTTTGTTTGTCACGCCCGCGATTGCCAAGGCGAGACGCGCGGCAAAAGGCAAATGAGCAAATAACCGGTCGTGGCTCTTCTGTAACGTTACTTTTTCAACTTGGGCATCACTCGAAAATACCGGCGGGCATCCTTCTCGGCGGCACGTCCTTTGTAGTGCTGATACAACATGCTCGGGCTCGCGTGACAGAGAATTACGGCGGTCCTTGCGGCGTCCTTGTTGGCTGCAACGTGATAAGAACAGAAGGAATGTCGCAGGACGTTTCCCGGATTCGTTACCCCAGCCAAAATGAACGCCTCGCTTTTGAGAGTGAGATATTGCCGTTCGGTCAAGGTCCACGCTTCGGGTGGGGCATTTCGCAGCCAGCTCCACAAATTGGCGGGTAGCCCGTCGATATAATGACGCCGCCGGGTTTTGATTTTTGCGGCAGGCAACGTGATTCCCTTGTCGCGAAAATTCACATCCTCTTTCACGAGTCGCGCAGCCGATGAAAAGCGCAACCCTGCAAAAGCCTCGAGCGCCAATCTCGCGCAAACCTGCGGGCGCAAGCGCGCAGCGGTAGAAAAAAGCTTTTCCATGTCGGGGACGCTGAGCACGGAAACGTTTTCTGACTCTCTTGCGGGACTCTTAATCCCCTCGCACGGATTTACGGCGGCAAGTCCCTCCAGCTTCGTCCAGGTGCAGAAGGCATTTACCCGTTTATAGTGATTGCGCTTCGTCACCTCCGCAAACGGTAACGTGACCAGCCATTGCCGTATTTCGTCGGTTTTGAGGTCGGCTAACATACGGGAGCCGAACACCTCCACAAAACGCCCCATGTCCTTTTTGGCATGGCACAGCGTAGCCTCTGCAATCCCTTCTGAGCGCTTCGCGAGCAGGTAGCGGCGCGACGCCTCACTGACCGCGATGGAGGCCTGCAATCGGTTCTGTTCGCGTCCCGCACGCCATTCGTGGGCGACGGTCACCGGATCAGCATCACCGATGAGTTCGCGAAAAGAAAGCCACCGTCTCCATTCTCGCGGCTCAAACGTCAAAACGTCCTCCCCGTGTTCGCTGCGTTTTTCGGCAAGCGCTTTCGCGGCAGTTTCGCGTGCGGCTTCGGTCAGGTAAGATGCTGCAACTCTCGCCCCATTTGCTCCTCGCCAGTGCAAGAAGTAGGGCAATTTCCGGTCGGCTCGGATCGAATAGCGAATCCCCCGCGGCGGCTGCCACGGGTTGTCGCCCGGTTGCTCTTTTGGTTGCTTCATGGTTGCTCGAAATGGGTCACAGGACGGCAATATTCGGCAACCAACAGCAACCAACGTCACTCTAAAACGGACCCCACGAGTGGAGATGGTGGACGCTTGCGGACTCGAACCGCAGACCCCCTGCGTGTGAAGCAGGTGCTCTAACCAACTGAGCTAAGCGTCCGTCCTGAGGGCGGAAACGTGAACCGCGCCCGCCGGTGAATCAATCTTGTTTTCGACCCGCCCTCATTTCTTCGTTTTCACCGCGCGTTTCCGCTCGGGAAACAGCGCGCGGCACAATTCACACGCCGTCCCATCGCAGCCGCGCGCCGTGCAGTGTTCGCGGCCGAAAAAGATGATCCGCAGGTGCAGCGCATTCCAATGCTCGCGCGGAAAAAGTTTTTTCAGGTCGGCCTCGGTCTGGACGACATTTTTTCCGCTCGTCAGCCCCCAGCGCTGCGCGAGGCGGTGGATGTGCGTGTCCACGGGAAACGCCGGCACGCCGAACGCCTGCGACATCACGACACTCGCCGTCTTGTGCCCCACGCCGGGCAATTCCTCCAACTCCTCGAAGGTCCGCGGCACCTGCCCGCCGTGTTTCTCCACCAAAATGCGCGACAACTCCGAAATCGCTTTCGCCTTCGCCGGCGACAACCCGCACGGCCGGATGATTTCGCGGATTTTTTCCACCGGCACGTGCTGCATTTTCTCCGGCGTGTCGGCCAGCGCGAAGAGGTGCGGCGTCACTTTGTTCACGCCTTTGTCCGTGCTCTGCGCGGAGAGCAACACGGCGACGAGCAGCGTGTAGGCATCCTTGTGATCGAGCGGAATCGGCGTTTCAGGATAAAGCTCCGCGAGGCGGTGGTCGACGATGGCGGCACGTTCGGCTCGGGTCATGCGCGCAACCACACCCGCTTCGCACCCGGAAACAAAGCCTTATTTCACCTGCGGGTGGGTGACCCGGCCGACGATGACTTCCGCCGCCGTCCGGCTGATCGAATAAAACACGCCGGCCTCGCGCGGATCCCAGCCAAACGCCTGCCCGTTCGCGGCGATCGGAATGGTCGCATTCCATTGCAGCGTCGTGCCACTCGTCGGAATCGACAGGACAAAAAGCGCGGCATCGTCGTGGCCCGTCACAAAAAGATTTCCGCCGGGCCCAAACGCGCCGCCCGAAAAACTGTAGCCGCGCGTGCCGAGCCTCGCCACGAGATCGGCGGGAAACGTCCAGCCGCCGACCGGCCGCCACTCGTTGTCGAACTGCACGAGCCGCGCCCATTCCGGACCTTTGCCCGGCTCGCCGCCCGCCCTGCCGTAGTGCACGAAGCACGCCACCCAGCCGTCCTGGTAGCGATCGATCCACGTCAGCGAGCCATCGGTGCGGCCAAAACTGCGCGAACCGATGGGCTTCAGCGTCGCGGCATCGAATTGCTCCACCGAACTCATCATCGGCACGCCGGGAAAATTCGAATGCGCGCAATACAGCACGCCGCGCCACACGATGCCCGCGTTCAGGTGAATGAGCGGTTCGCCCTTCGGGCATTCCCAACCGCCGACGCGCTCGCCGGTCGTCTTGCGATATTTGCCGATCGCGTGATCGCCGATCGCGTAGATGAACTCGCCATCCGACACGACCCCCTGGTGCGCCTCGGCCGCCGGGATGCGGCGCGTCTCGACAAACTTCCAGTCACCGGCCCCGGGTGCCGGCCGCGGGGCCAGCACCGCAGGCTCGGCCGCGAAGGCGCCTGCGGCAAGAGAGAGGACCAAGAGGATTTTAGAAAACGATTTCATGGAAAAGCAGCCGATCGTTTCAGGCGCGCTCAGTAAGTTTTCAGACGAGCAAAGATCAAACGTCCATGGACAACCGGCGAGCAAGTTCTGCCTCACCGGGAATGTAACCTAAGTCGTAGCGGCGAGCGCCAGCGAGCCGACCCACCGACTCGCTGGTGCTCGTCGCTACCCATGCAAGCCACCGCAAACCCCGGTCACCCTTAACGCCGCCGGAGGCGGGTAAACTTCGAGGCATCGAACCGATCTCGAACGAACGCGCCTCCGCACCTACGCCTCGGAACCCATCCCCAAACAGCAGCGCTGCTTTGTCCGCGCAAACGAATCCTTCATTCCTTGGCACGGTGGACAAATCGCGGTTGCGCGGCTCCCGCCCTCTCCTACCGTCACCGCAATGTCCTCGCTTCGCGACCTCCTCGCCCCTGGCGACACCTTTGCCCGCCGCCACACCGGCGACAGCGCCGCCGATACCGCGGCCATGCTCGCGCTCCTCGGCCACCCGTCGGTCGACGCCCTCGTGGATGCCGCCGTGCCGCCCCACATCCGCCGCGGCCCGCTCACGCTCCCCGCCGCCGCCGGCGAAAGCGCCGCGCTCGCCGAACTCCGCGCCATCGCGACCGAAAATCGGGTCTTCCGCACCTGCATCGGCCTCGGTTACTCCGACACCCATACGCCCGGCGTCATCCAGCGCACCATCCTCGAAAATCCCGGCTGGTATACCGCCTACACGCCCTATCAGGCGGAGATTTCCCAAGGCCGCCTCGAAGCGCTCCTGAATTTCCAAACGCTCATCACCGATCTCACCGGCCTCGAGATCGCCAATGCCTCGATGCTCGACGAGGGCACGGCCGCCGCCGAGGCGATGATGATGTGCCACCGCCTGAAGGAAGGCGGAGCCGACGATCACTCCACGTTCTTCGTCTCCTCCGCGTGCCACCCCCAGACGATCGACATCGTCAAGACCCGCGCGAAACCCCTCGGCATCGCGATCGTGGTCGGCGATCACCGCACGTTTCAGCCGGCGGCGAACTGTTTCGGCGTGCTCGTGCAATATCCCGACACGACCGGCTCGATTCACGATTTCGAAAAATTCTTCGCCGCCGCCCACGCCGCGGGCGCCTTCACGATCGTCGCGACCGATCTCCTCGCGCTCACGCTCCTCCGCGCGCCCGGCGAATTCGGTGCCGACGTCGCCGTCGGTTCCGCCCAACGCTTCGGCGTGCCACTCGGCTTCGGTGGCCCGCATGCCGGCTTCCTTGCCACGAAGGATGCCTTCAAACGCCAGATGCCCGGCCGTCTCGTCGGCGTCTCGAAGGACGCCCAGGGCGATCCCGCCATGCGTCTCGCCCTCGGCACCCGCGAGCAACACATCCGCCGCGACAAGGCCACGTCCAACATCTGCACCGCCCAGGTCCTCCTCGGAGTCATGGCGTCGATGTATGCCGTTTACCACGGACCTGAAGGTCTGAAAAAAATCGCCCGCCGCGTAAAACTCCTCACTACCCTCCTCGCCGACGGCCTGGTGAAGGTCGGCGCGAAGGTCAACGTCGAGCCCGTCTTCGACACCCTCACCGTCTCGAACGTCTCCGCCGCCCGCGTCCACGCCGCCGCCGAGGCGAAGAAATTCAACCTCCGCCGCGTCGACGACTACACCGTCGGCATTTCCCTCGACGAAACGACGACCATCGAAGACGTCGCAACGATCCTGAATTTCTTCAGCGAGTCCGCCGTTCTGCCGATCTCCGATCTCCCATCTTCCATCTCCGAGGCCGCCGCCTTCCCCTCCCCCCACGCCCGCACTTCGCCGTTCCTGACGGCGGCCGTCTTCAACCGCTTCCACACCGAACACGAAATGCTCCGCTACATTAAGCGGCTCGAAGCGAAGGATCTTTCGCTCTGCCATTCGATGATCTCGCTCGGCTCGTGCACGATGAAGCTCAACGCCACGAGCGAGATGTTCCCCGTGTCGTGGCCGGAGTTCGGCAAGCTGCATCCTTTCGCGCCCGCCGGGCAAACGCGCGGTTACCAAAAACTTTTCCGCGATCTCGAAACCTGGCTCTCCGAAATCACCGGCTTCGCCGCCGTCTCACTCCAGCCCAATGCCGGCTCGCAGGGCGAATACGCCGGCCTCCTCGTCATCCGCGCCTATCACGAGTCGCGCGGCGAGGGTCATCGCAACATCTGCCTCATTCCCACCAGCGCCCACGGCACGAATCCCGCCACGGCCGCGATGTGCGGCTTCAAGGTCGTCCCCGTTGCCTGCGACACGAACGGCAACATCGACGTCGCCGATCTCACCGCCAAGGCCGCCGCCCACGCGCACGACCTCGCCGCGCTGATGGTCACCTACCCGTCGACCCACGGCGTGTTCGAATCCTCGATCAAGGACATCTGCGCCACGATCCACGCGAACGGCGGCCAGGTTTACATGGACGGCGCCAACATGAACGCGCAGGTCGGCCTCACCTCGCCCGGACACATCGGCGCCGACGTCTGCCACCTCAATCTCCACAAAACCTTCTGCATTCCCCACGGCGGCGGCGGCCCCGGCATGGGCCCGATCGGCGTCGCGAAGCATCTCGTGTCCTTTCTCCCAGGCCACGTCGCGCTTGCGCGCGAGGAGATCGAAGGCGGCAGATCGAAGATCGCAGGAAACACGTCTCCGAACTCCCATCTCCCGATCTTCAACGGCGCCGTCTCCGCCGCGCCGTATGGCAGCGCCAGCATCCTCGTCATCTCCTGGATGTTCATCCGCATGATGGGACCCGATGGCCTGACCGCCGCCACGAAAGCCGCGATCCTCAACGCCAACTACGTCGCGAAGCGCCTCGAGCAATTCTTCCCCGTCCTCTACCGCGGCAACGCCGGCCTGATCGCGCACGAGTGCATCGTCGATCTTCGCGACTGGAAGAAGCACGGCCTCGAAGTCGAGGACGCCGCGAAGCGCCTGATGGACTACGGCTATCACGCGCCGACAATGTCGTTCCCTGTGCCCGGCACCTTCATGATCGAGCCGACCGAGAGCGAAACGAAGAGCGAGCTCGACCGCTTCTGCGACGCGATGATCTCGATCCACGGCGAAATGAAAGCCGTCGCGACGGGCGAGTCCGACAAGACGAATAACCCCCTCAAGCACGCCCCGCACACCGCGAAGGTCGTCTGCGCCGATGCGTGGGATCATCCCTACTCGCGCGAAACCGCCGCCTTCCCCGATCGTTTCAGCCGCGCCAGCAAATTCTGGCCCAGCGTCGGCCGCGTCGACAACGTCTACGGCGACCGCAACCTGGTGTGTTCGTGTGTGGGGATGGACGCTTACGCGGAGGCTGGCGAGAAAGCGTAAGCTTCGGCTCGCTGGGTGCTCGCCGCTACTATGAACTCCGATCGTAGCGGCGAGCGCCAGCAAGCCGACCTCGCAAAGTCCCCGTCCCCAAGTAGCCGCGAGCGCCAGCGAGCCGACCGCACGCAAAAGGGTTATCTCCCCCGTCTTGCGCCCGAATCCTACCGCGGCCTCGCCTTCGTCCTCTGGACTCCCACCATCGAGAAACGCGCGACGGGTTGGCTCACGCCGGCCTTTCACGATCAATGGCGGCACATTCTTCTGCACGCCTGCGCCCGCTTCGACCTGGCCTGCCCCGCCTACGTCCTGATGCCGGATCACGGGCATCTCATCTGGCTCGGACTGAACGAACGAGGCTCCGATCAACGGCTCGCCATCGAATTTCTCCGCAAAAACCTGCGGTCACACCTTACGCCAGCCGACTGGCAGCACCAAGCGCACGACCACGTGCTCACCGAGGACGAACGCCAGCGCGGCACGTTTCTCGCGACCGCGACCTACGTGCTCGAAAATCCCGCGCGCGCCGGCCTCGTATCGCGGCGCGAGGAGTGGCCGTATCTCGGCTGCTGCGTGCCGGGATATCCGGAATTCAGTCCGATCGCGCCGGACTACTGGGAACGCTTCTGGCGGTGCTATAATTACCTCGTGGAGAAACGCGCTCCCTGACGTCGGCTCGCTCGCGCTCGCCGCTACCATGAACTCCGGTCGTAGCGACGAGCGCCAGCGAGTCGATTCCCCATCCCCTCACTTCACCAACTCCGGCTCCCAGTCGCCAAACTCCCACGCGTCCTTCCGCGTGGCCTGCCCATTTCCCAGCAACGCATTGTTTAGAAACAGCGGCGCTTCGCTCGATTGAGAATTGAGGGCTGAAAGTTGAGAGAAATCGCCCTCGAGAAACACATCCGCGAGGTAGCGATCGTATTTATCCGGTTTCGTCGTGTTGATCGTGATGCTGACGGCGTTAGCGAGCAACGCCTCGACAAACCGCTTCGCCGCTTTGCCCTCGGGCGTGCTCAGCTCGGGACAGTCGAGTCCGCGCAGTCGCAACTTCCGCTTCACCCACTGGCGCGGGCGCAGGTAAATTCTCACCCACAGCGTGTCGCCATCGACCACCCGGATGAGTTCGACGCGGTAGTTGAACAGGTCGGCCTTCGTTGCGCCCTCGGCCAGCGTGACGCGCCCACCGCCGTCCAGATGCACCAGCGCGCCATCCTTGAACTCGCCCGCCTGCTCCTCACTCAGGTCGAAGTATTCCGCGAATCCGAGATCCACGACGCGCTTTCCGTCGACCGTCGCCACGCGATAGACGCCCGTCGCCCCGCGCGCCGGCACGAGCGGTTTGTGCGCCCGCCGCGCCCCGCCACCGCCCGCCTCCACCACGGTGGCTTCGACATCGATCGTCGCGTTGAATTCCCGGACGCGTCGCTCGAGTTCCTCGGCGACCCAGTGATTTTTGCACGCCGCGGTTTCGAGCGCCTTCCGCTCGGATTTGTCGGCGACATCCAGCAGCACCCGATAATGGCTCCAGCTCAATTCTGTCCGGCCGGACAGAATTGGGTATTCCCGCACGAAGCGCAGACAGCGGTAAAGCAACCGCTCACCGACGCCGATCTCCCGCGCCAACTGTGGGATAACCTGCTCGCCGTAGCCGGCGCGCTCCTTGAAAAACAGAATATGGGCATCGATCAGGAAACCGGTGATGCGATAACTATCGAGATACGCCTGATCCGCGCGCGCCTGACCTACGATCAACGCCTTGCGCACCGCCACCACGAGCGCCTCAAACGTCTTGGGCGTTCGAACGATTGCGCGCTCAGCCATCGGAGTGGATGCGGCTAGCGCCGGCGCGTCGCTTGCGAGGTCGCTATCCCGCGCGCGAGATCGGCGAGCGCCGGATAATTATCCGGCGGCATGCCCCACATGCCGGGACAAGCGAGTTCGGCCAGCGCACCGAGGACGTTGCGAAACCAGAGGACATCCTGTCCATACGCCGGCGTCGCGATCCGATAGGCGATGTAATCCACCAGCCGCACGATGAGATTGGGATCGCCGTCATTCATCTCCACCGACTCGGCAAACGCCGTGGCGAAGTGCATGTAGCCCTCGATCATCTCCTCGATTTCCTGAGTGGTGACGATGTCGTCGAGATTTTCGGGCGCGTCGGCGATGGCGATGGTCGCCTGGCTCACGCGGCGGCAGGCAGCCTCCAGGGCAATGCGATCAAGGGCGGGCATCGGAAAGCGGGACGCCGACAGTTGAAACCACGAATCCTGCCGATGTCGCGGAAAAACATCCACCCCGTAGCGGCGAGCGCCAGCAAGCCGACGCCCCCCACTCGCTGGCGCTCGCGGCTACCCGGCCTAGTCCAAAAGCCAATCGCAAGGCCTCGAAGCGCCCTCCACCCAAAGCCCTCGCCCAAGCCTCACACCTTAACCGCCGCTTCCTCGCCCCAGACGCCGGCGAGCGTGGCCTGGACTTTCTTTTCCATCCGGGCGATCAATTCGCGGTTGGCGGCGACCAGCGCCTGCTCGGCTTCGATCTCGGCCACGATGGCTTGCTGCTCGGCGAGGGGCGGGAGAGGCACCATATACTCCTTGAGCAGTTGAGCACTAAGATTGCTTTGGTTTCCGCCACGAGCATCGCTGATTCTCCTGAGGTCGTCGTAGCGGGATTGAAGAACTCTGAACAAGTATTCGCTGGATAGTGAGTCGTTGTTTGGCTGAAAAGCGGCGCACGCCTGATTGATCGCCGCATCGATGCCCAAGACAGCGACCCGGCCGCGCGTTACGCCTTGCCCATACATCGCCATCAGAACCGTCCCCTTCGGCACAATCCACGTCGACGAGTTCTCAAGTCCTTCAGGAGTAATGAACTCGCTAGCCCGCTCGATAGTCAGGTAGTTGATCAACGTGGTGGTGACCCATGGAATATTTCCATTCCAATAAGCCTCTTTTGATCGGTCAGGCGTGCCGCCCGACCTTATCGTGCAGATGTCACCCAATTTTTCGGCCGGCCAGTCGGGCTGGATAGGGATGTGGGGGCGGTAGTGGTCTAGGACGGCGCGGGCGCCGTTGATGACTTTCTGGTAGCCCTCGATCTCCGCCACAATCTCCTTCTGCACCTCCCGCGGCGGCAGGGGGATTTGGAATTCAGCCAGATCCTCGACTTTCATGCTGACGTTGGCGGCTCCTTTCATGAGTCCCGCCAAGCCGTCCTTTTGGAAATCGAGAACGTGGTGGAGGAATCGGGTATTTAAGACATCGGAATCTTTCGGCTGAAGCGCGGCCAAAAGATTTGCCACAGCGAACTTCCCCGAAGCGAAATGAATCCGACTGAGAGTTGCACGTCCGTGACCGGTGGAAGAAATCAGCGGAACGCAGACCGCTTCGCCTTCAATTTGGAAATCGGCAGAGGTAAGAGGCTCCTTGGCCGTCACGACGAGTGGATAAGGCCCCGGTTTTGTCTTGGTGCTAGAATAGGTGCCCTTGGTCAGCACACATACTTCCTTGAGTCCGACAACGCGAGTCCCAGCACGGACTTCTATTGGGCGATAGCGTTCTGCGCTGAAATTGTAATCGTTGGTGGCAATCGCACTTCGCTCCACTAGGAAAGAGTGCCGCGACAATGCGGTGCCCTCATAGTATGCGGCGTAGTCTTTGAGCACCAACGGCAAATCGTTTCGCTCGGTGACTGTTCGCTTGACGCCGAGACTTACACCGATCGCACGGACGTCTGAAAATAGAATGTTGGTCCGGCTTTTTGCCGCACGCTTATCGAGAATGAGGATCGAAGTTTTCACACCGGAATAGGGCTGAAAAACACCCGACGGAAGCGAGATGACGCCGATCAGCGACTCCTTCAAAAGAACCTCCCGGAGCCGCCGATATGCAGTGCCGTTTTGAAAAATGATTCCCTCGGGAACGACGATACCAGCTCGGCCGCCGGCGGTCAGATGTTCCAGCATATAGTCCACGAAGAGGACTTCGCTGCGATTACTCGGAACGGAAAATCTCTTATGCGGTTTGATGCCGCCTTTCGGCGACATGAAGGGCGGGTTGGCGAGGATCACGTCGGCGAACTCGTTCCAGCGCTCCTCGGAGGTGAGCGTGTCGTATTCGAAGATGTGCGGATCGGTGAAGCCGTGGAGGTAGAGATTCACCAGCGAGAGCCGCACCATGTCGGGCGAGATGTCGTAGCCCTTGAAGTTCTTCGCGAGGCGCAGGCGCTCGTCCGGGGTGAGCGGTTTATGCCCCTTGGCCGGATTGTGGTTCTTGAGGATGTGCTTCCAGGCGGAGATGAGGAAGCCGGCGGTGCCGCAAGCGGGATCGATCACAGTCTCGTCCTTCTTCGGATCCACGATCTCAACGATGAAATCGATGATGTGTCGCGGCGTGCGGAACTGACCGGCATCGCCCTGCGATCCGAGGATGCTGAGCAGATACTCGAAGGCATCGCCGAGCCGCTCGCTGTGGTCGTAGGTGAACTCGTCGATGATCTTGAGGAAGGCCTTGAGCGTCTCGGGGTCGCGATACGGGAGAAAGGCGTTCTTGAAGATATCGCGGAAGAGGACGGGGAGGCCCGGGTTCTGCGGCATCTTCGCGATGCCCTCGGCGTAGAGCGCGAGGGTCTCGTGGCCGCCGAGCCCGGAGCGCATCAGCTTGGCCCAGCCGTAGCGGGCGAAATCCTTGGCGAAGAACTTCCGCTTGCCGCCGAGCTCCTCCGCCTCGGCGTCCATGTCGTCCATGAATTTGTAGATGAGCGCGATGGTGATCTGCTCGACCTGGGACTTCGGGTCCGGAACTTTGCCGACCAGGATGTCGCGGGCGGTGTCGATGCGGCGTTTCGTTACGGTATCGAGCATGGATCAGGCGGAGAACTGGTTCAGGGACACGTAGTCCTTGATGTAGTCGGGGATCAGTGTCCGGTATTTCGCGGGCACGGCCTTGAAGTCGCGGGTGGAGAAAGCCGGGTTGGTGGCGAGGCCGGTGAAGTCCTTCTCGTCGATGAGATGACGGACGATGCCGTTCGAGGCGTAGGCCTTGAAGTAGGTCTTGATCGCCGGGATCGCCTCGGCTTCGTCGGGCTTGTAGTCGGCGACGAACTTCGCGAACTCCTCCTCGAGCAGCTCGTCCTTGGATTTGAAGCGCGGGATGAGACCGAAGATTTTTTCCAGGATCTCGCGCAGCGTGAGCCGGCGATCGACGCCGGCGGCGGCGCGCAGCTTGTCGAGCGAGTAGTATTCGGCCGGCCGGTTGAAGACCTCCTTGTTCACGTAGTCGATGACGCGGTCCCACTGGCCGGCTTCGACGCTGGCGGCGATGAACGTGTTCTCGCGCACCCGGCCCTCGAAGTTGGCAAAGAACTCGCGGTCGATGCGCATGCCGTCGTGGCCCACCTCTTCCACTTTGATGGTGGCGAGGATGTCGGCGCCCGGATGCTCGTAGGTGCCGGTGTAACGAGTCGGACCTTCGCCACCCTCCCCGCCTTCGCCGCCCGCGGGTTTCGGCGGCGGCAACGTGAGCACCTGATCGTAATCGAAGTCCTCCTCGAAGAATTCGCAGTTGGCGAAGAAGTCGAAGAGCTTGAACGCGATCTTCTTCGGATGGGCGACCGCCCCTTTGATCGCGTCGTCGAAAAGCTGTTCACGAAAGTCGTGCTGACGCGTGCCGCGACCCTTGATCTGGATGAAATCGGTCGGCGAGAAGATCGGTCGGAAGAGGCCGAGATTGAGCACATCCGGGCAGTCGTAGCCCGTGGTCATCATGCCGACGGTGACGCAGACGCGCGCCTTGCTGGTTTTGTAGGTGGCGATGAAGTGGGCGGAGCCGAGCAGATTGTTGTTGGCGAAATTGATCGTCATCTGCTGCGCGTCCGCCACCTGCGACGTGACCTGCGCCGCGAAGTCGGACTGGTATTTGCCAGGCCACATCCGGTCCGCCATCTCGTTGAAAATCTGCGCCAGCTTCGCCGCGTGATTCTGGCTGACGGCGAAGACGATGGACTTGCCGAGCTCGCCGCTGATCGGATCGCGCAGCGCGTTTTCGAGAAAAATTTTGCAGAAGAGCTGGTTGGTGGCGGGCGAGAAGAAGCGTTTCTCGAACTCGCGCTGCTTGTAGGCTTCCTGCTGCTCGTCGCCAGCGTCGTCCTTGAACTCGACGACGAACCCCTCCTCCGACAGCAGCTCCGTGGTCACTTCACTGCGCGCATCGACGACGGTTGGGTTGATGAGGAAGCCGTCTTTGACGCCATCGAGCAGCGAGTAGCGGAAGGTCGGATGCCCGTCGTCGCAGCCGAAGGTGCGGTAGGTATCGAGCAGGATGCGCCGCTCGAATTCGCGCGGATCGCGGGTGGTCGGGTCGCGATGGCTGAAATTTTTGAGGTAGTCGCGCGGCGTGGCGGTGAGGCCGAGCTTGTAGCCAATGAAGTAGTCGAAGACTGCGCGCGCGTTGCCGCCGATGGAGCGGTGCGCTTCGTCGGAAATGACTAGGTCGAAATCCGTGGGCGAGAAAAGCTGCCGATACTTGTTGTTGAAGAGCAGCGACTGGACCGTGGTGACGACGATCTCCGCGTGGCGCCAGTCGTCCCGATTTTCCTTATAGATGACGGCCTTGTAGTCGTTGGAGAGGGCCTTCTTGAAGGCCTTCAATGCCTGGTCCTCGAGTTCCAGGCGATCGACAAGGAACAGGACGCGCTGCGCGTTGCCGGTGCGGAGGAACAGCTTGATGATCGCGGCCGCGGTGAGCGTCTTGCCGGTGCCCGTCGCCATCTCGAGCAGGAAGCGATCGCCGCCGCGTTTCACCGCCTGCTGGATCGCGACGATCGCTTTCTGCTGATAGCGACGCAGGAAGCGAAGGCCGTTGACTTCGATGAAGCGCGCGCGCTCGGCCTCGTGCTTCCAAGCGGCTTCGGACGCATAACCCGGCCGCTGCGTGAGGACCACGTAATCGTCGCCGACCGTTTCCTCGATCAAGCGTTTCGGATCGGGCGCGATCTTTTGGTAGCCGAGGACGGAGGCGGGAGTGGGAAATGCGGTGACAACGTAGGGGTTGCCGCGCTCCAGATCCCAGAAGTAGTGGAGGTTGCCGTTGGAGAGGATGACGAAGCGGCAGTTCTGGGAGCGGGCATACTTCCGCGCCTGCTCCTTGCCGGATAGCGGATTCTTATCCTCGGCCTTCGCTTCGAGCACGATCAGCGGAAAGCCCTTTTCATTGAGCAGGAGGAAATCGACAAAGCCCTTGCCCGTCTTTTCGAAGTTTTCGCCGAGCGCATCCAGCTCGGATCGCTTCAAGGTGGTCGCGACCTCGAGGCGGATGTTCGCCGGGTTTTCACCCTCCGCAAAAAAGCGCCAACCCGCCGCTTCGAGCAGCTTATTGATTTTGATCCGAGCGGTGGCTTCTTTCATGCGGAGAGTAGGGCCCAGCGGAAGAGCTGGCCGGCGAGCGCGGCGCAAAGCGGATCGGTCGAGGTGAAGGCGGAAGGTGGTGGGTCACTGAGGTGGTGCCGTCGGAGCGAGAGGGTCTCCGTGGACGCGCGCGGAAGCAGGAACCGAGAGACGCGCGCGAGAGGCAACCTTGCCACTCCGAACCATCATTAGTGGGGTGTAAAGCTTACGCTATCAATGCTCGGGTGCTTGGTGCCGCGGGCTCCGGCTACCTTTTGGCGTGGCAAACGACACGGCGACGAGACTGCTGGCGCGAGTGAAGGAGTTCAGGGAGGCGCACGGACTCAGCCAGGAGGCGTTTGCCGAGAAAGCCGGCCTCGGCTACAAATACTACCAGCACGTCGAATCTGGCCGCCGGCGCGACATTCGCCTGTCGACAATCGAAAAGCTCGCCAAAGCCTGCGGAGTGGACCTCTGGGAGCTCCTGAATTTCGATAGTGGGCCCGTCGCCATCGGCGAGGATCCGCCCAAGGACGAGGAAACGCCCGCCAAGCCCGCCAGCCGCCGGAGGCGGACACGTCAGTAATCTTCGATCGCCTCGCGTAGCGACGAGCGCCAGCGAGTCGAAGTCGCACGGTCGACTCGCTGGCGCTCGTCGCTACCTGGGATTAGCTTCGCGTCGCACAGCTTTTTCCCGATGCGGGCGCCGACTGTGACGGGCCGTTCGTTGACAGAGCCGGAACGGCGTCCCACCCTGCCCACGTCATGGCCAAGGCCCGCAAAGTAAAAGGCCGTTTCGAAACGACGCCACCAGTGCCTAATCCGCTGGACCCTAGTCTGCCGCCGGTGCGCTACGCCCGCTTGGAAGATGTGCGAAAAGTGGCGGAGAAGATTTTCAAATCGCGCCCCGAACTATTTCGCCGTCTGGCAGAATACGAACGCGCACACCCTCCGGGTTAAGCTTCCTCACACCATCCACACCTTCAAATTCGTGATCCGCGGAAAGGACGCCGGCAGCTTCGTCCAGCTGTCTCCATCGTCGCGCGAGTAGAACAGCTCGCCGCCCGTCGTCCCGAGATACACGCCGGCCGGCGTCAGCGGATCGGCGCACATCGCGTCGCGCAGCACGCCGACGAAATGCTCCTTTTGGGGCAGGCCTTTCGTCAGCGCCCGCCACGTCCGGCCACGATCCCGCGAACGCCACACTTTCAACGCCCCATCCGGGACCACGCGGTTGTTGTCCGCCAGCAGCGGCACGACGAACAGATCTCGCAGCGTCGCCGCCATGGGAAAGCCGAAATCGTGCGGCAGGCCGGCCGACACGCGCTGCCACGAATCCGCGCCGTCGCGCGTCACGAACACCCCGCCGTGAAACTGCATCGCCAGCGAATTGGGCCGCGACGGATCGAGCACGATCTTGTGCACGCACCGACCGAGGTCAGCATCCTTGATGAACTCCGGCGCCACATTGTGCAGGCCGTTGTTACAGAGTTTCCACGTCTTGCCGCCGTCATCCGTGCGAAACACCCCAACTGCGGAAATACCCACCCACAGCCGCTGCGCATTCGCCGGATCGACCACGATCGAGTGCAGGCACAGCCCGCCGAAGCCCGGCATCCAGCGCGGGCGCGTCGGATGGCGCGTCAGCCCCGTCAACTCGCTCCACGTGTCGCCATCGTCGCGGCTCACGAACAGCGCGGCGTCGTCGGCGCCGGCATACCAGGTGCCCGGCTGCGACGGATGCCCCGGCACGATCTGCCAGAGGTGTTTCAACTCGGCCTTCACGCCCTTCGCGCTTTTGGCGAGCTTCGGGTCGCGCTTCACGCCGCTCCACGTCACACCGAGGTCGGACGAAACGCGGATCGTCGGCCCCGTGCTGAAATGCTCCCCGCCGACGAGGATGCGCCCGTTGCGGCTGTCGCCGCACACGCTGAAGATTTCCCAGCCGCCGAGATGCGGCCCCGTGAGCTTCCAGGTTTTTCGCCGCTCGTCGCTGTGATAAAGAAAAACACCCTTCACCGTGCCGATCAGCAGCACGAGTTTGCGCGGAGAACGTTTTGTCGAGGGCATGATCATACCATGTCGTTCGCCGTCATTTCCCCACAAACAAAAAAACCCCTAGGGCCACGATTGCCGCCAGCGCACAAAATATCAGCGCGATCGAGAGCTGCAATTGACGCCGCACCATTGGCCGGAGTTCGCCCGGCTCGGATAGAACCCCGACAACCAGCCCGAGCGCATAGAGCAGCAAAGGCGCGAACATGCAGCCAAACAGGGCCATCTTCGCCGCACGCTCCGCACGCACTTCCCGCGCATTCAGTGCTTCGCCGGGCATGGCCGACGCCGGAGGCTCCGGTGTATCACGCAGGATTGCTCGCGCCGCCTGCGCTTCGCCTGCAACCACGCGCAGCCGGATTCCGCCGAGGGCGTTGGTTAGCTGCCAGTCGATGCTCACCGTCATTTCGTCGCCTAACTGGGCTTCGATTCCCGCCGACTCAAGTTTCGCACGAGCCAGTTCCGCCGCGATGGCGTCACTGAAATTTCCGACGGTCACAAATTCTCCCTGGGCCACAGCGTCGAAGGTGCCGCCAGAGTGGGTGTTTGCCAATCCCATTTCCCTCGGCTCGGCCCTCGTTGCAACCTTTATGAAAATCACGCGCCAGGAAGCCACCGGCAGCCGAGGTCTCTATTGACGCGAAAGCGCCACCGCTGACATTTTCACGCGAATGAGGACCATCTCGATCACGCAGCTTCACGCGCGCACGGGATATTGGGTTCGCCGGGCAAAAAAACACTCCATCGTCATCACCTGCCGCGGGAAAGCTATCGCCAGACTTCAACCGCTCACACCGGCTGATCGCACCGATCAGCCTTCGTCCCGCGCTGCAGGTTGAGACTTCCCGTGAGCCTCCTCGGCCCCCGTTTTTCCGCTCCGTGGATCACGCCGATCATGAGCGGCTACGATGAGCCCCGCCGATTGAATTTCGCTCAACGAGCTGACGACGTTCCTAACGGTGGGCGTAACCTCGGCCCGCAATCCCGATTGCAGCACGCGGGCTGAAGCCTCGCGCGACCTCGACTACCAAGCGCAATCCTGACCGCGAGCGCATTTGGTTTTCCGTCTTTCCACTTTGCTCCCGGCGCTCAACTCTTGGTTCCCGGCTGTCAGCCCTCAACTCTCAGCGATAAGCGGGAAGCTCCCCTCCGGACTCTCAACCCTCAACTCTCAGCTCTCAACTTTCCATCATGCGCATTATCCGCCACCTCACCTCCACCGGTCCCGCCTACGCCGCCCTCCAAGCCGATGGCTCCGCCCGCGAAATCGCCGGCGATATTTTTGGCGATTTCCGCGCCACCGACCGCGTCGTGAAACCCGGCAGGCTGCTCGCACCCGTCGATCCCGTTTACCTGCCTTGCATCGGCCTCAACTACAAAAAGCACGCGGCCGAGAGCAACGCCGCGCCGCCGCCGCACCCCGTGCTCTTCGTCAAGAATCCCGCGTCCGTCCAAAACCCCGGCGACCCCATCGAACTCCCGACAAAGCTCCCCAGCACCGGCGTGGACTACGAGTGCGAGCTCGCGGTTGTCATCGGCCAGCGGTGCAAAAACGTGTCGAAGGCCGACGCGTTGAACTACGTCCTCGGCTACACCTGCGGCAACGACGTATCAGCGCGCGACTGGCAGCGCAACGGTGGCGGCGGGCAGTGGTGCCAGGGCAAGAGCTTCGACACCTTTTGCCCCCTCGGCCCCGTGCTCGTGACCAAGGACGAAATCCCGAACCCGAACTCGCTCCGCATCCGCACGATTCTCAATGGCGAGACGCTGCAGGATTGGAACACCGACGACATGATCTTCGACGTGCCGACGCTCATCGAATTTCTCAGCGCCAGCAAAACCCTCCTTCCCGGCACGGTGATTCTCACTGGCACCCCGCATGGGGTGGGCTTCGCGCGCAACCCGCCGATCTGGCTCAAGGCCGGTGACACCGTCACGATCGACATCGAGAAAATCGGCGCGCTGACGAATCCGGTGGTGAACGAGATAGTTTAACCAGCCACGAATTGTTACCGCAGATAACGCAAACTATCGCAGATACCAACCGCGAGGCGTCGATCCACTCTCCGCCATTCTATCCTGCCTTGATCTGCGCTCTCTGCGAAATCTGCGGTCAAAAACTCCGGAAGGGTTAACCGCAGATGACGCAGATTGTCGCAGATACCAAACCCCCGAAATGCCCCATGAGCGCGGACAACGTGGAGATCAGTGAAGTCGTGATCGGCGCCGCGATGAAGGTGCTCAACACCCTGCGGCCGGGCTTGGACGAAAAGCTCTATGAGCGGGCACTAGTCATTGAACTTCGCAAGTGCGGCGTGGCATGTGAGCAGCAGAAGGCCTACGAGGTCTTTTACGAAGGCGTCGTCGACCCCAAGGTCGTGACCGATTTCAACGAAACGCACGTCGCCCAAATGATCGGCTACCTGAACATCACCGGGCTGACCACCGCGCTCCTGCTGAATTTCAAATACACCAAACTTGGCATCAAGCGCGTTTCCCAATCCCGGAATGCCTGAACCCGAAGACTTCGATCCGTTTCTGCCTTTTTTCCGATCCTGCCTTTATCTGCGTTCTCTGTGAAATCTGCGGTCAAAAACTCCGGAATGCTTAACTGCAGATAGCGCAGATGATCGCAGATACCGAACCACGAAATCCCAGATCTATTTCCGCTTTTTCCTGCTCCTGCCTTTATCTGCGTCCTCCGCGAAATCTGCGGTTAAAAATCTGGGGCGAACTATTTGACCGCAGATAGCGCAGATTGCCGCAGATCCCAACCCATGAAACAAGTCCACATCCCCGACCTTCCGTGGGAGGAGCTGCACTCGCCCACGAAGAAATTTCATTCGTTCTGCCGCAATCTCTCCATGGCGCTCGGAGGCATTCGCAACACCGGCACGTGGGGCGGCGGGCATCCATTTGACCTCCAGATTCGCCGCATTCCCGCCGGCGCTGCGATTTGCCCGTTTCACCTGCACGTTGGCCAGTGGGAGCTGTTTTTGGCGCGCAGTGGCTCGGGCTTCGTGCGCACGACCGAGGGCCGCACGCCGGTGAAAACCGGCGATGCGTTCTACCATCCGCCCGGCACGCCGCACCAGTTGTTCGCCGCAGACGACTCCGACCTCGAAGTCCTGATCGTCGCCGACAATCCGCCGGTCGACGCCTGCCACTATCCCGACTCGAACAAATGGAGCCTGCGCCCGCCGGCGAAGCTTTTTCGCATGACCGAAACCGACTACTTCGACGGCGAAGATGATTCTGGTAGCGACGAGCGCCAGCAAGTCGATCCGCCGGCTCGCTCCGCACTCGCCGCTACCGTTTTTCGTATCGCTCCTTCGCCCGTGGCCGCCCCGATCGCGCCGTTTGCCCAGCGCAAACTCCAGATCGACGATCTCGCTTGGGAAGACTGGTCGTCGCCGAAGGGCAAATTCCGGGCGTCCTTCGCGCAGATCTCCGAAACGCTCGGCGCCAAGCGGAACACACCGACCGCTCTCGGTGGCCACCCTTTCGATCTCGAACTCGGCAAGCTCTCACCTGGTCAATGCGGCTGCCCGTTTCATTCGCACGCGGCGCAGTGGGAACTCTTTCTCTTTTTGTCCGGCACCGCCACCGTGCGGACCCCCGAGGGCACGACGACGGCGCGCGCTGGCGACGTCGTGCTGCATCCACCTGGCGAAGCGCACCAATTCACCAACACCGGAAACGACGAGGTGCGTTATCTCCTCGTCGCCGACAACCCGCTGGTCGATGTCTTCCACTATCCCGATTCCGACAAGTGGGGCCTGCGCTCGCCGCGAAAATTCTTTCGCGCCGTCGACACCGACTATTGGGACGGCGAAGAGTGACTCTGACTGGACGACGCAGTTTCCGGAATTTTTGACCGCAGATTTCGCAGAGGCCGCAGATAAAGGCGGGAGAAGAAAAAGATAGAACCCGGATCGAGGCGTTCGCGGCTTGGTATCTGCGCCAATCTGCGCTCTCTGCGGTCAAGCCTTCTGTGATCCCCATCGTTCACGAGGACCGAGCAACCGCGGGCGCCGACGAGCAGCGCCCCTACAAGGAGGATGGCTCCCGCTTCCGCCTGTCCGCCGTCACAACGGACGCGGCGGGGGCAGCGGTGGACGCCGGGAAAGTCCACCGCGCGGCGGGGGCCCGGGGCGAGCGGGTGCATTCGCGAATCGCGCATCCGTCAGCGTCTTCAAAAATGCCACGATCGCGCGCTGGTCCTCCGCACTCAGCTGAATCCCCTCCTCCGGATGTTTCGCGATGTTCGGATCGAGCGTGGTGTTGCGTTTCACGCCGTGGTCGTAGTGCGCGACCACTTGCTCCAAGGTCCGAAAGCGGCCGTCGTGCATGTAGGGCGCGGTCACGGCGACATTGCGCAGCGAGGGGGTTTTGAACTTGGCCGCGTCGATCTCACGCAATGTCACTTTCTCCCGGCCGTGGTCAGCCCGGGCGACGAGGTCGAGCCCGTTGTTCTTGTAAGCGAAATCTGAAAACAACACGCCGCCGTGACAATGGAAGCAATCAGCTCCGCGCTGACCCCGAGCCGGATCGTATTCCGTGGCGAAGAGTTCGAAGCCGCGTTTTTCCTCGTCGGTCAATGTCACCTCACCGCGATTCGCCCGGTCGAACTTCGAGCCGGTCGATACCTGCGCCAGCAGGTATTGCTCGATCGCGAGTCCGATACGTTCCACCGTGACTTCGCGCGTGCCAAAGGCCGCGGCAAAATCCTCCCGGACGCGACCGTCGCCTCCGAGCATCGCCGCCACCACGCGGGCGTCCGCGTGCATCTCGATCGGATTGGTCATCGCGGCGAGCGATTGATCGCGAATGCGAGGCTGGCTGCCGTCCCACGCGTAGGCGGGATGCCAGGCGAGGTTCACCAGCGGCATCGAGTTGCGCGTGCCCAATCCTCCATCGGTTCCCCGGCTCAACGGCACGCGATCGCTGAACGCCTGCTGCGGGTCGTGACAGTTCGCACAGCTTTGCCGGCCGTTACTCGACAGACGCCGGTCGCGAAATAGTTTTCGGCCCAGATCGATGCCTTCGACCGTCAGCGGGTTGTCTGGCGGCAGCGCCGGCTGCGGAAACCCGGCCGGCACGTTAAAGGCAAACGGCGTCGCGCCAGCGTAGCCGCGAGCGACTGGATCTCCCGCCGTTGCCGATTCCACTCGCTGGCGCTCGCGGTTACTCGCCTTCGCCTCCAGCCAGAAAAACGCGCGCTCCGTCGCCGTCGCGAGTTCGGCGGCGAGCTGATCGCCCGCGCCGGAGTGCGTCGACTCACCCGCAGCGCCGGCCACGAGTTCCCGCGCCCCGAGAATGCGGGCGAGTTCGAGCGCGAACTCCGCAGTCGTGTCGCCCTCGACTTTGAACGCGGTCAAAAACCGCACTGTCATGAGATGCGCATCGGTCGCGAGATGATACGAGAAGCCACGTTCGATCTTTTCCCCGCTACCCGTGATGATCGTCGGCGTCGGCGCTTTCGCGTCATCCGCCGCACGCCAGCGACCTTCAAGCGCGAGAAACACAAAGCCGCCCTGCCAGCCCCAGTGCAGGCGATTGACGATGGGGTTTAAGGGATGACCCGCCGGCCACCGCGCGGGGTCGGCGTGATTGAGTTCGGGCGCGACGCCGATTCGAAACTCGATGCCCGCATAGTCACCCCGCGGCACATTGCGCAACTCCACCGACCAGCGTCCTTCCGCCCCGTCGATGCATCCCTCCTGGCCGGTGAGCCGCACGAAACTTCCGTCGGGGCGCAGCAACGCGACTCCGGAAATCAGTGCCGACAAGCGCGTGATGCGCAAATGCTGGCCGCGGTCGTTCGCCAGTTCGCCCGAGGGCAGCGCGATCGCCGTGCCGCGCCACCGCGGCGCGATCTGCAGGGTCAGGTCATCCGCCGCCGCCGAGGTAAGCAAAAGCAGAAAAAGGATCACGTAGCGCATGACCCAGCATGGCCGCCCCCGGTAAAGCGCATGTGTGGCGGGACGGGAGATTTGTTAAGCTCAGGTTAAGACGAGCGCGGTTGCGTGGCGCGGGATTTTCCCGCAAACCAGCGAATCCGATGACTCCCGCCGATTCCTCCGCCAGCGGCCTCACCCGGCTGCTGATGATCGATGACGATCGCAAGCTATGCCGCCTCGTCTCCACGTATCTCGAACCGCTCGGGTTCAAGGTTTCCGCGGTCCACACCGGCACGGAGGGCGTGGAGCGCGCGACGGCGGGCGGTGAGGATGCGCCCCACATCATCCTGCTCGACGTCATGCTGCCGGGTCTCGACGGCTTCGAGGTGCTGAAACGCATCCGCGCGAAGAGCCAGGTTCCCGTGCTCATGCTCACCGCGCGCGGCGATGAAACCGACCGCATCGTCGGCCTCGAGGTCGGCGCCGACGATTACCTGCCGAAGACGTTTTCCACGCGCGAACTCCTGGCCCGTTTGCGTGCGGTGTTGCGTCGCAGTGCCGCGACCGCCACCGCAGCTCCGGGCGCCGAAGCGCCGCCCACGGAAATCGTCGTCGGCCCGCTGCGCCTGAATCTCGATGCGCGTTCCGCCGTGCTCGGTGCCACGCCGCTCGTGCTCACGCCGGTGGAATTCGATTTGCTCGCCAGCCTCGCCAAGGCGCGCGGTCGGGTGAAAACGCGCGAAACGCTCCTCGACGAAATTCGCGACCGGAATTTCGACGTATTCGACCGCTCGATCGACGTGCACATCTCGTCGCTGCGAAAAAAGCTGAATGACGACGCGAAGAACCCGAGCTTCATCCGCACACTGCGCTCCGCCGGTTATATGCTGGTGGCGCCGGAGACGTGAGGTCGGCCCCAAATGGTAGGGACGGCTCTCCGAGCCGTCCGTTCGCGGACGACGCCAAGGGTTAGTCACGGACGGCTCGGAGAGCCGTCCCTACCATTCCGCAATCCGACTTGGAAATGGCTACGGACCCGGGTTCACCACAATCTGAGAAGTCACATCGACTCCGTTTTGCTGCAGCACGGCCTGATTCGTCTTCGCGGCCTGCGGGTTGCCGTGTGAATCGGTGTTGGCGACGAATTTCAGTCGCGTGATCCCGCTCACCTGCACCGCGCGGCCGTTCGACTGCAGGAGATCGCCGCCGTTGATGCGGGTGTCGCTCGCGGAGCCAAGTCGGATGACCGGCGTCGCGGCATCCCAGGCGTTCACGTCGCCGATGAACACCGGCCCGTCAAAGATCACCCCCGGCGCGTAAACTCCCGTCAGTCCTTTCGTCGCGAAATAGCTCACGTTCGCCGTGCGCAGGCCGCCGAATTTTCCGTTGCTGCTCGAGATCGCGATGAAGGCGATGTCCGCCACACCATCGTAAGTCACGCTGTCCTTGAAGAGAGCCTGATTCACCGCCGTCACCCGGCCGACGCTGAACACCGACACATTGCTCGTCTCATCCGCACCGGTGATGACGATCCCCGCGTGGCCTTTCATGTAGGCGACCGACTGGTTGTAGTTCGCCGGCAGTGCGGGACCAGAGGAGGAATCGAGCACGAGCGAGAGCGTGCCCGCGCCGCTAAATTCGACCTGAACGATATCATCGGTGAGATCGAGGTAGGAAATGCGCACGATCTGGCCTGCGTCCGCGGTGACGGTCGCCGCCGTGCCTTGCAGCAAAACCTGGTCGTAAGTGAAGCCATTCGACGCGAGCGTGATGTTGGGGCTGACCTCCTGCCCGGAGCCAATCACCTTGTTCGTCGTCGAAACGCCGACGATGGCGGCGTCGGTGGTCGTCGCCGCGAGGCCCGTGATCACGGCGGCGTAGAGGCCGGCGCTGTCGGGCTGGACGTTATTGATCGTCAGCGCGGTGCTGGTGGCGCCGACCACATTGCTGCCGTTGCGCTGCCATTGATACGTCGCGGCGGGACTGTCGCTCGTCACGGTGGCAGTCACGCGCAGCGTGGCGTTGCCGCCGGCGGACACCGTGGCGCTCACCGGTTGCGCGACGACCTCTGGCGCGACCACGGCAACGTTTACCGTTAGCGTCGCCAAGTTGCTGGTCGCGCTGCCGGCGCTGTTGGTCACCACGCACGCGTAAGGTCCGGCGTCCGTCGTCTTGGTGGCGGCAATCGTGTAGCTCGCCGTCGTCGCCCCAGCGATTGCCGAGCCACCCTTATACCACTGGTAACTCAAGGGGGTGGTGCCATTCGCCACGACGGAAAATATCGCTGACGAACCGCTCGTCACCGTCACCGAGGAGGGCTGCGTGGCGATGGTGGGCGCCGCCGGAGCCGAGCTGACCGTGAGCGAGGCACCCGCGCTCGTCACAGAACCACCACTGTTCGAAACGACGCACCAATAACTGCCGGCGTTACCCGCCTGCACACTGGAAATCGTATAACCCGCGGCCGTGGCACCGGCGATCGCGACGCCGTCTTTTGACCATTGATAACTCAGCGGCGCGGTCCCCGTCGCCACGACCGTGAAAGTCGCGGTGCCACCCGCCGTTACGATGGCGCTGGTGGGTTGGGTTGCGATGGTTGGGGCCACGGTCACGGCGTTGACGGTGAGCGTGACGGGATTGCTGGTGGCCGAGCCCGCACTGTTCGTTACGACACAGGTATAATTGCCGGCATTTGACGTCTGCGCACTTGCGATCGTGTAGCTCGCCGCCGTCGCACCGCTGACCACCACGCCGCTCTTCAACCACTGATAGCTCAACGGTCCGGTCCCGCTCGCGACAATCGTGAAGGTCGCGGTGGCGCCCGCGGTCACGGTGACGCTCGACGGTTGCGTCGTGATCGCCGGAGCGATCGTTGCGGCGTTAACCGTCAGGATCGCCGCATTGCTCGTAGCCGAACCGGCTCCGTTTGTCACAACACAAGTATAACTGCCCGCGTCTCCCGTCGTCACCGCTGCGATCGTGTAGCTCGCAGCAGTGGCGCCGGAGAGGGCGACGCCTCCCTTCGACCATTGGTAACTCAACGGAGCCGTGCCGCTGGCGACGACCGTCAACGTCACACTCGTTCCCGCGACCACCGTCTGACTCGTCGGCTGCGTCGTGATCGCGGGTGCGGTGGGCGCGGCGTTCACGGTGAGCGTGGCGGCACTGCTCGTGGTCGAGCCGACGGAATTCGTAATCGTCACCGTGTAGCTGCCGGTATCGGAAACCTGTGGGCTCGCGATCGTGTAGCTCGCGTTGGTCGCACCGGAAATGGCGCCGCCGTTTTTCTTCCATTGGTAACTCAGCGTGCCGGTGCCGCTGGCGACCACGGTCAACGGACGCTCGCCCCTGCCGTGACCGTGGCGCTCGTGGGCTGCGTCGTGATGCTCGGCGCGGTGGCGGGGGTCCCGTAGAGCACCGTGCCGGTCTTGCCCACGGCGGTGCCGTAGGTGCCGCCGGTGTCATAGCTCGCGATCGCGGTGAGCGTGACGCGATAGTAATTCGTGCTCGTCGTCGCCGCGTAGTTCGTCGTGAGGCCGCCGCTCGTGACGGTCGACGAGAGGGTGGTCCAAGTCACGCCGTCGGCCGACGATTCGACTTTGTAGGTGGCGCCCTCGGCGGAATTCCACGCGAGCGCGGCGTTGCTGCCGGAAGCGGCGGCGGTGACCGTGATCGCGGCGGCAGGACCGGCGTCGACGTATTCCGTGACCGACTCCGTGATGCTGGTGACCGTGCCTTGATTGGAGTTCGGCCCGCCGCCGGAGGGGAGCGAACCGAAGAACTCCTGATTGATCACGTCGGGGAAAGCCGTCGTGCCCGACGAATCGATGCAGACGAAATAAGCATAGGTGCCAGCCGGATAATCCGGCGTGACGCAAAAGCGCACATTCTGCCGGTTGAGGTCGAAGTCTGTCCCCTGCGTCAGGCCAAGGTCGCCCTTGTAATCGTAGTCCTCCGCGAAGGTGCCGAGCGTGTAAGTGGTGTTCACATTCGGCCCGTATTCAGTCGAAGCGAGCGTCTGGCTTTTGCCCTGCACGCTGGCGGCCCAGACCGGCAGCGTGCGCCGGCCGGTGGAGCTGAGATTGGTCGAACCGTTGGTGCCGTCGCGTTTTTGGAAACCGCTCGTCATGCGTCGCACGCCACTCGTCGCATCCATTGCCGACGAGTAGCCGTAGGGGCCGTAGATCGGCAAACCGTCGAGCGCCCAGCCGAGAATCGGCGAATGATGCGTCGGGGCCGATTCGGCGTAGGTTTTGGTCGATGAATTATACGTGACGTTATCGTTGAGCTGATAACGCAGGCCGATGGGGTTGATGTGGGTGTGATAGGCGCCGCTGTTGGGCTGGTGGCCATTGGCCGTGTCGAAATTGAACGCCTCGGCGGCCCCCGCGAGCCGGTTCCAGATGCCGGCACCGTTGAAGGAAACGGTCGCCGTGCTGGTGGTGTAGGACTGCGCATCGCCATTTTCCCAGAGGTAAACGCCGTTCACCCACACGCCGCCGACGCCGATCGCTTTCGTCTTCGTCGCCGGAATGCTCGGCGTGCGCGGGATGCGGTGGATCGCCGCGCGATTCGTCGGCCAGAACATGAAGACCGCGCCCTGTGGGTTCAGCCAGTTGCCCATCGTGTAACTCGGGAAGCCGGTGGTCTGGATATAAACGTAGCTCGCCGAATAAGCCACCCGTTGCACGTCGGCGTAGGCGGCGGTCGCCTGCCCGCCGCCGCTGTTGCTCAAACCAGAGCGCGGCCACGTGGTGACGGCATTGTTGGCGGATTTATCCGAGGTCGTCTCCCAAACGCGGGCGTATTGGCCGGACCTCGAAGTCAGCCACGTCGTGACGTGCGGATCGGTGACGCTCTGCGCGCGACCGACGGCGGCACTGGCGACGGCGATCAGGAGGGAAAAAAAGAAACGGGCACGGAATTTCATGGCGGAAAGTGCCGCCCAGCGTCACACCGCGCCGTTAAGTCCGTGTGAGCGGGCGCGGGAATTTTGTTAAGGCCGGGTAAACGTTGCAGATTTTTCCGTTCGATTCGCGTATAGCTCGATCCGTCGCAGGACCGCAGATGAAAATCTCCTATCCCCTTTCTCTCAAAATTTCGCTGTGGCTGCTGCTCAATCTGGCGCTGCTGGGAGCCGTTGGCGTGGGCTTTCTCCTCATGCACGGGGGCGTCGGGTGGAACGTTTTGATGGAGGGGGCCGCCGGCGATCACGTGCGCGTCATCGGTGAAACCGCCATGAGCGAAGTCCAGGCCGCCGCTCCCAACCAGCGCGATGCCGTGCTCGCGCGCTTCAGCCAAACCTATCGCGCGGAATTTTTCCTGTTCAGCAACTACGGACCCCGCCTCGCCGGCGCTGCGGCGGACCTGCCCGGGACGGTGCGCGGACAATTGGTCCCGCCGGCTCCGCGCGGCGAGGGACCGGGTCCCGACTTCGACCGTCCCCGCCGTGGCCCTCCGGAGTCGTTCGGCTACGGGCCGCCGCCCCCTCCACCACCCGACGATCGTTCTCCACCGAGCAACGAGCCCGGGGGCAGCGCTTCGGCGCGCGGCCGCGGCCGGTTTCTCCTGAATGATCACGGTTACTGGATCGGATTGCGCGTGCCGTTCACGCCGGGCGATGGCGCGCCCCGCGTGCCGGCCACTCTCTTGATCCACGCCGGCTCCAGCTGGAGTTTGCTGCGTCTCCTCGATGTCCAGCCCTGGCTGCTCGCCGCGGGTGGGGCTCTGCTATTCTCGGTGCTCTTCTGGCTGCCGCTCGTCCGTGGCATCACGCGCGCGCTCGGCCAGCTCACCGCCGCCACCGGAAAAATTGCCGACGGCGACTTCCAAACGCGCGTGCCCGCCACCCGCCGTGACGAACTCGGTCGGCTCGGCGAATCCGTCAATCAGATGGCGGACCGCCTCGATACGCTGGTCAACGGCCAGAAGCGTTTTCTCGGCGACGTCGCGCACGAACTCGGTTCGCCGATCGGCCGTCTCCAGGTCGCCGTGGAAATTCTCGAGAGCCGCGCCGACGCCGCGCTCCAGCCACAAATCGCCGACGTGCGCGAAGAAGTGCAGCAGATGAGCGTGCTCGTGGGCGAACTCCTCGCGTTCACCAAAGCCGGCCTGCGTCCGCGCGCCGCTGAACTCGCCGCGGTGGAACTCGCCCCGCTCGTTCACCAAATGCTCGCACGCGAAGCCGCCGCCAGCCGCGTCTCCCTCGCGGTGCCGGCCGGCCTCAGCGTGCGAGCCGATGCCGCCCTGCTCTCCCGCGCCATCGGCAATCTCGTGCGCAATGCGATCCGCTACGCCGGCGATGCCAGTCCGATCCAGCTCACCGCGAGTCGCGACGGCGCCAATGTGTTTGTATCCGTGGAAGACGAGGGCCCCGGCGTGCCACCCGAGGCGCTCGAACGCCTCGGCGAGCCCTTCTATCGGCCTGAGGCGGCGCGGACCCGCGAAACGGGCGGCGTGGGCCTCGGCCTCGCGATTGTGCGCAGCGGCGTCACCGCCTGCGGTGGCGAGGTGCGTTTCACCAATCGCACGCCGCATGGTTTCGCTGCGGAAATCAAGCTCGTGTCGGCGTAAGCCGCCAGAGCGGTTGATTGAGTTTCGCGTATGCTTACGTCGAAAGCCCGGGGTATGCCGCTTCTCACGAAGCGGGCGCGAGGTTCGCGCAGCCCGGCCGTCAGAGCGGAGAAACGACCTGGCTTTACACAGGCTTAACCAAATTCCGCGTTTCGCACATAAAAGCGTTACGCGCGGATGTTTTACTGCAGGCGTTCAATCGACACCGCCATGAAAAACACCCTCCGCTTCACCCTCTTGTTCCTGACCATCGCGAGCATCGACAATTTGCTGCTCGCCCGCCTCCCCGAACGGCTGCTCGCCCGCCTCGATCAGCCCGTCGCTTCCAAGCTCCGCTAAGCTCCAACCCCTCCCTCCCATGAACACCTATCAATGGCTTCTCGTCCTCGGCTTCCCTCCCGCCGTCGCCGCCGCGCGCCTGATGCCCGAACTCTTCACGGTCGAACCGGCCGAAAGTCAGAGGTGGGAACAAAGTCCGCGCTGCACCGCTGCCCCGTCGGAGGACCAGAACTAAAAAATTTCGAGTTACATTGGAACCGTGTGGCCGCCTGCTTGCAGGCGCGGTTCGATGGGAGCGCGAGCAAGCTCGCGGCCGACGCCGAACCGGCTCAGCCGATCAGCCCACGACCAACGCGATCTGCACGCCCGGACCGTGCACGCCCTCGATGAGAATGCCCTCGACGTCCGCGGTCTTGGACGGACCGGTAACCCAGATCACATTCGAGTCCGACCCCAACGCCGCAACCGCCTGCGGTAAATCCGCAAAAATCCGCCCTCGCTCGACCACGGCCACATGGACCCACGGCGTCAGCGCAGCGAGGCGCCGCGAGGTCGTCGCGTCATTGAGAATGATCGTGCCCGTCTCTGCAATCGCGCCAGCCGCCCGCGTGATGCCGAACGCGTAGTCGTCCACCCGCGCGCGGTCGAATCCCGTCTCGACGCGGAAATCAGCTCCGAAATGCGGTGCCAGCTGCGGCCACAGAACCGGATCAGCATAGCCGTGCATCCAGCCGCCCGCGCACAATTTTTCGACGAGCGTCTTCGCGCTGGTAACGGCGATGCCGTTGACGCGCTGGATCCGCTCCGTGAACACCGTCAGCAAATCCCGATCGCCCATCATCTGGCGCATCACGGAGATTTCCGTCGTGTAGTCGGGCATGGCCGCGCGCGCGTGGAGCGGTGCCAGGGCGCCGCGCACGCGGGAGAGAATGATTTCGCGATCGTCGTTGGCGGCCATCTCAGGGTTTTTTCGGCGTCAGCCACTTCTCCCGCCCGACGCCGTAAAGAAACACGCAGATCGCCACAAACGGGATCAACGAAAGCGCGTCGGAGTTGGGCCCATTGAAAAAGGGATTATGGGCGGCCGACCACGTCGCGAGCGCGGCGTCAAACTGGTCGAGCACACCGGCGAGAAAGGCGATGCCGATGCCCGCGATCGCTCCACCCGCGATGTAGCCCGACGCGAGTAACACGCCCGGGCTCTTGTCACTCTCCTCGGTGAATTGCTCCGCCGTCATTGCCGCGTAAGCCGCTTGCTTCCGCATCCGGCGCTCGACAAGCCAGCGGACGAGCCCGCCGATGAAAATCGGCGACGACGAAGAGAGCGGCAGATAGACGCCGACCGCGAACGCCAGCGCCGGCACGAAGGACAGCTCCAGCGTGAGCGCAATCATCACCCCGAGCAGCACGAGCGCCCACGGAAGTTTTTGGTCGAGGATGCCCTTGATGATATACGACATGAGGGTCGCCTTCGGCGCGTCGAACTTCCGCACCGTCGTGCCGTCCGGCCGCGTGTCGTGCGTGCCGTTGATGCCGGGATCGACCAGCCACACCGCCGCGCCGTCCTGGTTGACGAGATAACGCCCCGCCGGTCCTCCAACGTCGTCGGTTTTCTGCCACACCGAATAGGAATTCGCGTCATCGCGCGCCTGCGGACCCACGAGTGTTTCCTGCGTTTCGAGCTTGGTCACGTCCGTGCGCAGGCCCGCAGGTGCCACCTTGGCGACGGGAACGTAAACGGTCGCCGCGGCGTTGAGCTTCAGCAAAATCGGACCAAGGCAAACCGCCGAGAGCAACGAGCCCGCCAGAATCGCGATCTGCTGATACTTCGGCGTCGCGCCGAGCAGGTGGCCGGTTTTTAGATCCTGCGAGGTCGTGCCCCCCTGCGACGCTGCGATGCAGACGATCGCGCCGACCGACAGTGCGGTGACGTAATAAGTGCCGCCGGTCCAGCCCACGAGGAGGAAGATCAGGCAGGTGAAGAGCAGTGTCGCCACGGTCATGCCGGAGATCGGGTTCGACGAGGAACCGATTTCGCCCGTCAGCCGCGACGACACGGTGACGAACAAAAATCCGAACACGACGATCAGCAGCGCACCGAGAAAATTCATGTGTAACGAGGGCGCGATCATCACGGCCGCGATCAAGACCACGATGCCGATGCCCACGAACTTGATCGAGAGATCACGCTCCGTGCGCGGCGCCGCCCCCCCGCGACCCTCGCCCGTGTCACCGGAGGACAAGCCGAGATCGCGCAGGCCGCCCCGCAGTCCATGCCAGATCGTCGGGAGCGATTGCACGAGGCTCACGATGCCGCCCGCGGCCACCGCGCCGGCACCGATGTAAAGAATGTAGGCACCGCGCACTTGATTCGGCCCCATCTCGGAAATCGGAATCGTGCCGGGTGCGAGTGGTCCGACAATGCGTTCGCCGAAGAACTTGATCATCGGGATCAGCAGCAGGTAACTCAACACGCCACCCGCGCACATGACGGACGCGATGCGCGGACCGATAATGTAGCCGACCCCCAGGAGCTCCGGCGAAATTTCGGCGCTGACCGAGCCGCCCTTGAGCGGCGCGCCGAAGATTTTTTCCGGCGTGTCCTTCCAGCCCTTGAACGCGACGTTGAGCGTTTTATAGAGCAGACCGAGGCCGAAGCCGGTGAAAATCACTTTCGCCCCCGGCGATTTCCCTAAACCCGCCGCCTCGGCGGCGCGCATTTCCTTCTGCGCAGCCGGCGATGCGGCCGCGCGACATTCGGGTGACGCTCCCGCCTTCAGCACCGCGGCGCAAGCGGTGCCTTCGGGATATTTCAACACGCCGTGCTCTTTCACGATCAGCGCGCGGCGCAGCGGAATCATCATCAGGATGCCCAGCAGTCCGCCCATTAATGCCACGATCAACACCCGCGTCAGTTCCAGATCGAAGCCGAGAATCAGAATCGCCGGCATCGTCACGCCCACGCCGAACGCGATCGATTCGCCCGCCGAGCCGGCCGTCTGCGTGATGTTGTTCTCGAGGATCGTCGCGTCGCGCCCGCCGACCTTCGACCACCCGCGAAACATCGCGAGCGAGATGACCGCCACCGGAATCGACGCGCTCACCGTCAGGCCGACTTTTAAGACGAGATAAAGCGACGACGCGCCGAAAATCAGCCCGAGCACCGCGCCGGTGAGCACGGCGCGGAGGGTGAACTCGCGCATCGAGGTTTCAGGGGCGATGAAGGGTTCGACTTGAGGGGTATTCATAATGCGAGGCCTTTCCTTTGTCATTCTGAGCGCAGCGAAGAATCCAATGCCAACCGCGCGCATGAACATCCTACTGGATTCTTCCCTGCGCTTAGAATGACAAAATCGTCGATTGGGTTCATTTGCGCCGGCTCTTCATCCACTTTCTAAATTCGCCTCCGCGCCAGGCCGGAAGGGAGCGGTTCGCCTCCCAGGCGCGCAGCGCCGGGATCGGCAGCAAATTCGCCGGCAGATAATTCATGGCCTTGCCGCCCCAGAGTGCGGCCCGCCAGGCTGTCGGCTGTGACGCAAGCAGCGCCCAAGCGCCCATCGGAGGCGTGCCGGGCGACGGCAGATTTTCCTCCTTCGCCTTGTGGCGCAGCCGCAGCAGCAAATCGGGAATCGGAATATTCACCGGGCAAACCTCGTGGCACGCCCCGCATAGGCTCGACGCCTTCGGCAGGTCCGCCTTGTCCGCAAATTTATCTCCGAGCAGGAGCGGCGAAAGCACGGCTCCAACCGGCCCCGGATAAATGCTGCGATACGCGTGGCCGCTCGCCTGCCGGTAGACCGGACACACATTGAGGCACGCCCCGCAGCGGATGCAGCGCAGGATGTCGCGACATTCGCTCGCGAGCACCTCGGTGCGGCCGTTGTCGACGAAGATTACGTGCATCTCCTCGGGGCCGTCGGGCTGCGCCGCGGATTTCGGTCCGCTGATGAACTCGGTGTAAACCGTGAGTTCCTGCGCCGTGCCACTGCGCGCGAGCAAATTTAAAAACAACCCGAGGTCATAGTCGCGCGGCACGATCTTTTCGATCCCGATCATCGCGATGTGGCATTTGGTCGCCGCGAGACAGAAGCGCGCATTGCCCTCATTCGTCACGAGCACCATTCGCCCGCTTTCCGCCGAGACAAAATTTGCCCCCGTCAACCCGACGTCCGCCGCCAGGTATTTGTGCCGGAGAAACTGCCGCGCACGCCGCGTGATCGTCTCTGGATCGTCGTTGTAGGCGCCGAGGCCGTTTTTCTCGAACGAAGTCGCGATCTCCCGGCGATTCTTGTGGATGATCGGTTTGACGATGTGCGACGGAACGTCGCCGTCGATCTGCACGATGAATTCGCCGAGGTCGGTCTCGAGCGCCTCGATGCCGTGCTTCGCCAAAAAATGCGCGAGCTCGGTCTCCTCGCTCACCATCGTCTTCGATTTGACTATCTTCGTCGCGCCTCGCGCCTGCATAATCGCGAGCACCGCCTCGTTCGCCGCCTCCGCCGTCGCCGCCCAATGCACCTGCACGCCGTTGGCCTTCATCTTCGCCTCGACCGCCGGCAGGTAGGTGTCGAGGTTTTCAACCACGTGTTGTTTGATCTCGCCGGCGATCTCGCGAAGCCGGTTGGCGTCGGGAAATTCGTCGAAGAGCAGCTTGGTGCGTTTCTCGTGGCCCTTCTTCGAGCCATCGTAAACCGCCGCGCGCGTCTCGGCCTTGATCTCCGCGGCGAATTGGTCGATTTGCTGAAAACGCATGATGAAAAGTAGCGGGCGGCGAGTAGAAAGACGGCAGGATTTCGGCGCTTGTGGTTTGGATGCTCGCTATTCGCTACCCACTTCTCGCTACTTCGCCTTCAACGCGTCGCGCAGCACCTGCGCGAGATGCTGGGTCTTGATCGGCCGGCCCGCTTTCTCGGCAAGTCCGCCCATGTGCATCAAACAACTCATGTCGCCCGAGACAAACACGTCGGGCTTCGCCGCACGCACATGCTCGAGCTTCAGGTTGCCCATCGCCGACGAAATATTCGGAAACGACACCGAAAACGTGCCGCCAAAACCGCAGCATTGTTCCCCTTCGCCGAACTCCACCAAGCGCAGGCCCGCGATCGACTTCAGCAACGCCGTGGCCGCCTCGCCGCTCGCCGTGCCCCGCGAGTGACAAGACCGATGAAACGCCACCGTCGCGTCGTAACGACCCGGCCACGTTTTCACGCCGAGGCCGTTGACGATGAAATCGCCCAGCTCCCATGTCCGCTTCGCGAGCGCCTCGACGTCGCCGAGGTCGGGCTCCTTTTCGAATTCGAGCAGCGCGCCGTGAAACAGCATGGCCGCGCACGAGCCCGACGGCACCACGACGGGTTCCTCGCCGGCGAAAGTTTTGACCGTATGCCGCACGACTTTGCGCGACGCCGCCCAGTCGCCGCCGTTGAACGCCGGCTGGCCGCAGCAGGTCTGTCCGTCGGGAAAAAACACCTCGACCCCGAGATGCTCGAGCACCTCCACCGTGGCCACGGCTTGATCGTCATAGAAGGCATCGCACAGGCACGTGGCCATGAGTTGCACGCGTTTGCCAGTGGGGGAAAGTCGCCCGGTGTTGAGCATTTTTGGGTTGGAAAACCGTGCGACCCGCAGAGTTTCTTGCCAACAAAAACCCGCCCTACCCGTCAGATTGTTTCCCGACATGCCCCAAACGATTTACTCCGCCGCCGTCGATCTCGGCGCTACGAGCGGCCGCGTGATTCTCGGGGCCTGGTCGCGAAACCAACTCTCGCTCACCGAAGTCCATCGCTTCGCGAACACGTTTCACACGCTCGGCGGTCACGACTACTGGGACGTCGGCACACTCTGGCACGAAGCGCAGACCGGCCTGCGCAAAGTAGCGGCGGCCCTGCCCCGCGGCTCGAAACTCGCTTCCGTCGGCGTCGATACCTGGGGCGTCGACTACGTCCTCGTCAACGACACCGGCCGGCTCGTTTTCCCGATGCACGCTTACCGTGACGCGCGCACGCAGCCCGGTCTGAAGCGTCTTGCGAACACGCGGGCCGCCCTCGATCGCATCTACGCCGCCACCGGCATCCCGAATGTTTTCTACAATTCCTCGCTCCAACTCGAGGAAACCGTCGCGCGCTGCCCCGCGATCACCGATCTCGCGACGCGCTGCCTCTTCCTCCCCGACTATTTCAATTTTCTCCTCTCGGGCCGGATGGCCAACGAACTCACCATTGCGAGCACCACCCAGCTCCTCGATGTGCATTCGACGGATTGGTCGCGCGCCGCGCTCGCGCATTTCCGCCTTCCGTCCCAGTGGTTTTCCAAGCCGGTGCTCGCCGGCACGAAGCTCGGCCGCGTCAAAAACTTTCCCGAACTCGCCGGCACGCAGGTCATCGCAGTCCCGGGCCATGACACCGCCTGCGCCTACGATGCGATGCCCGCCTCGCCCGACGGCACGGATCTCTTCATCAGCTCGGGCACGTGGTCGCTCGTCGGCTTTGAAAGCGACACGCCCGTCCTCGGCGCTGACGCGCTCGCCGCGCGCATTTCCAACGAACGCATCGGCGACGGCCGCTATCGTCCGCTCACCAATGTCATCGGCCTCTGGCTCCTCGAAGGCACGCTGAAGGATTTCGCTTCGCGCCCGTCGAATGACCGCGAGTGGGCCACGTTGATCGCCACCGCCGAGAAACTTGAATCCAGTAGCCCTGCTCGTGAGAGCAGGGACGACCTCCTCGACGTCACCGATCCCGCGTTCACGAACCCGTCTTCGATGCGAGCGGCGATCGATGCCCAGCTCAAGCGCCGCAAACTCGTCGCGCCAAGGAATCTCGCCGCCTACGTCCGCCTCATCTGCGACTCGCTCGGCCGCGGCCACGCCGACGCGATGCGCGCGTTCGAGAAAATGGCCGGGAAAAAATTCCGCCGCATCCTGATCGTCGGCGGCGGCTCGAAAAACCGGCTGCTCTGCCAGGCCACCGCCAACGCCAGCGGCCTGCCCGTCGTGTCCTTCGCGCTCGAAGGCACCGCCGTCGGCAATCTCGCGAATCAACTCATCGCGCTCGGCGCGGTCAAAGCTTTCCAGCACAGTGGGATCCGAAGCTTGGAATTCACGTGACTTGAAGTC
>JADMIO011204644.1_pt1 | contig 46513 bp, 34 predicted proteins | sample 8958161 | NCBI WGS metagenome assembly JADMIO01 (sample SAMN16585339, study PRJNA669376) | soil metagenome | isolation source: Crop rotation soil | place: USA: Cullars Rotation, Alabama | collected 2011
GCCGCGACTTCAAGTCACGTGAATTCCAAGCTTCGGATCCCACTGTGCTGGAAAGGTGGTTCAGTCAGGAGAAGATGGTGATTATGTGCTGACGCTGGCTCCCGGTACAGAAGCCGGACAGGGACAGGTGGTTAAAACTCCGATCCAGATTGGACAGAACTATAATGGTTATGTCGAAGTACTGAGCGGTCTGAAGGATGGTGATAAATTGATTTCCACCGGATTCCAGGATGTCAACGTTGGTGAAATGGTCAAATTCTAATCGGGTAGTCGCACAAGTCATAAGTCCCTATCCGTAAACCAAAACGAAAGCGTTCATTCGCTTCTCCCAAACTATGAAAGAATTTAAATTAACCTCCTGGTCCATCGACAATCGCACGACCATTTTTGTCCTGACGATCCTGATCTCATTGGCCGGATTTATGTCCTATATGTCCATCCCGAAAGAACAGTTTCCGGATGTGACCGTACCTCAGATCTTTGTGACTACCATTTATCCGGGTGCTTCTCCTTCTGATATGGAGCAACTGGTGACCAAGCCCATTGAAAAACAACTCAAAGGACTGACCGGTGTTAAAAAGATCACCTCTTCTTCTGTTCAGGATTTCTCCAACATTATTGTGGAGTTCAACACCGATCTTGATGTCAAGGATTGCAAGCAAAAAGTAAAGGATGGAGTGGACAAAGCCGCACGAGATCTGCCCACTGATTTGCTCGAAGATCCAACCATTACGGAATTTGATATCTCGGAAATTCCCATTATGAATGTGAATATCGCCGGAGATTTCAGCCTGGATCAGTTAAAAGAATATGCGGAACGCATCCAGGACCGGATTGAAGAAATGCGGGAGATTACGCGTGTTGATATTATCGGTGCGTTAGAAAAAGAGGTGCAGGTGAATGTTGATAAATATAAACTCGAAGCTGCACGCCTCACCTTCCGCGACATTGAAAATGCACTCATGTATGAAAACATGACCATTTCTGCCGGTAATGTGGACATCGGCGGAATGACCCGTTCGGTTTCTATTCGCGGTGATTTTAAAAACGTGGATGAAATCGCTAACATCATTGTAGCTTCTCAGAGCGGAGCCATGATGCATTTGAAAGATGTGGCCGAAGTTAAGATGGGCCACAAGGATCGTGAGAGTTTTAGCCGACTGAATACAAGAAATGTAATTTCCCTCAACGTCATCAAACGTACGGGTGAAAACCTGATTGAGGCTTCTGATAAGATTAAGGAAATCGTTGCTGACCTGAAATCAAATGAATTTCCAAAAGAACTGGAAGTTTCCATCACCGGTGATCAAAGTCGGGCTACGCGGGTTACCCTCCACGACCTGATCAATACCATTGTCATCGGGTTTATCCTGGTGACGCTGATCCTGATGTTTTTCATGGGGCTGACCGATGCGATTTTCGTAGCGATGTCCGTGCCACTGTCCATGTGCATTGCATTCATGTTGCTTCCATTCCTTGGATACACACTGAATGTAATTGTATTGTTTGCTTTCCTGCTGGCATTGGGAATTGTGGTGGATGATGCCATTGTGGTGATTGAAAACACGCACCGGATTTATAAGGAAGAACAAAACCTGACGATTGTACAGGCCGCTAAGAAAGCAGCCGGTGAAGTATTCCTCCCTGTACTTTCAGGTACCCTGACCACCTTAGCACCCTTTGTTCCGCTCGTATTCTGGAAAGGTATTTTCGGAAAATTCCTTCACTACCTGCCGGTTACCGTCATTATTACATTGTCCGCATCGCTTTTGGTCGCGTACATTATCAACCCGGTATTTGCCGTTCGTTTCATGGGAGATCCTGTTCGAGAGAAAAAGGAGATTAACCCGTTGAAAGATAAACGCAGAAGAATTATTTCCATCGTACTGTTGGTGTTAGTCCTCTTTTGGGCTTATGCATCGGGCAATGTAGGCTTTGGCAATTTTGTGATCTTCTGCGGACTTTTTGGTGTGCTGTATAAATTCGTCTTTTCAAAAGGAGTGGTGTGGTTTCAAAAGAAAGGCTGGCCACGCATGCAAAATGCCTATGCCGGCTTTGTAACCTTTGCGCTACGGAATCCATGGAAAATGATGATCGGTATGGCCCTGTTGCTACTTACTTCATGTGGCATCACGCTGTCCCGTCAGACTAACATCGTATTATTTCCAAAAGCGGAGCCAAACTTCATTTTCGTCTACCTCACCATGCCCGTAGGAACGGACATTGATGTGACGGATTCACTTACTTCAGTGTTGGAAGGAAAAGTGCTGGAAGTACTGGGACCAAATAATCCAATAGTTGAATCGGTGATTTCAAATGTTGCCTTAGGTGCATCTGAAGACCCGATGGATCGCTCTACCAACACCAATAAAGGAAAAGTAGGTATCGCTTTCGTAGAGTTTAGCAACCGGAATGGAGTCAGTACACGCGAATACATGGACAAGATCCGTGACGCTACCAAAGGTGTTATTCCCGGTGGAGAAATTGTAGTGGACCAGGAATCTGGAGGACCGCCTACACCAAAACCTGTGTCGGTTGAAATCATTGGTGATGATCTTGAACAATTGATTGGGGTATCCAGATCAGTTAAGCATTACCTGGATTCTGTGGCAGTTCCCGGCGTGGAAGAATTGCGTAGTGACCTGATCGTCAGCAAACCTGAAATCAATATCCAGATTGATCGTGACCGCGCTAACCGGGAAGGTGTAAGTACTGCTCAAATTGGTTCCGAATTCAGAACGGCGATCCTTGGAAAAGAAGCAACCAAGTTTAAGGATGGTGAAGATGAAATTTCGGTCGATGTACGGTTGAGAGAAGATCAGCGTCAGAATATCAACTCTGTAGAAAACCTGACAATTACTTACCGCGATATGAATTCCGGAATGTTGAGATCTATCCCTATGGCGGCCTTAGCAGATGTGAAGTATACGAATACGTATGGTGGGATCAGAAGGAAGAACCTGGAGCGCATGGTGACGATTTCTTCCAACATTACTGCTGCTTATCAGCCGAAGCAAACCCAGGTGATTAATGCAGTAAAAGCAGCCCTGGCAGAATATCCCCAAACGGAAGGCGTAAGCGTTGCGTTCGCCGGTGAAGATGCCGAGATGATGGATTCCATCAATTTTCTTGGTCGATCGCTCGTGATTTCCATTTTCCTGATCCTCATCATTCTGATTGCCCAGTTTAATTCAATCGGAAAAACGCTGATCATTATGACCGAGGTAGTCTTCTCGATCATTGGGGTATTGTTGGGTATGGCGTTGTTTAAGATGGACCTTTCCGTGATCATGATGGGGATGGGAATTGTGGCGCTTGCGGGAATTGTAGTTCGAAATGGAATTCTGCTCGTTGAGTTTACCGATAAGTTGCGACACGAGGGTGGTGAACTGGTGCCTTCCATCATCGAAGCAGGTCGCATCCGGATGACACCGGTGTTGTTAACAGCAACGGCGGCCATACTTGGATTGATTCCATTGGCAATCGGGTTCAATATCGATTTTGGAAGTCTGCTCTCTACCGGTGATCCAAAGATTTACCTGGGTGGTGACAGTGTGGTATTCTGGGGACCTTTGTCATGGACGATCATCTTCGGTTTAGGATTTTCGACCTTCATTACACTGATCATTTTACCGGTGATGTACCTGGTAGGGGCAAACGCCAAGCATTGGTGGGGAAGGAAATTTTAATATAACCAACTGTCAGATCAAATAGAATGCTCCGGATATTCATCATGAATGCCCGGAGCATTCCCTATCTTTAAGAACACCATTCTAACCGCCACTATGTCAAACCGTATTCTGATGTCATTTGCCATGATCCTGATGATGATATTTTCCATGGCTGCCAGTTGTAAGAAATCTGTATGCGTAGAACACCCTAAAGATGACTGTATCTGCACCATGGAGTATGACCCCGTCTGTGGATGTAATGACAAGACTTACGGTAATGCCTGTGCTGCGGAGTGCGCCGGGATCACCGTCTACACCAAGGGCCCTTGCGAAAAAGCAAGTGGCAAGCCCTGATTTAAAGGTTTCCTTTGCCAGACCGCTAAATATTGATTAGCATTGTCGTCGCAAAACGACCTCTAACTGCCTATGCCTTTCACTGCCGCTGTTACGCCATTTCGTACGCCATTGCGAACGAACTACTGGATGATGGGTTTTATACTCCTGTTCTTAATCGTCTGGGCGAATTCATTGATTGGGACTTCTGATATTTCCAATTGGTTACTAGAAAATACACTGGTATTTCTGTTCCTCGGGTTCCTGATTTGGAGCTATGGTCGATACCAGTTCAGTGATCTCAGTTATCTCCTGATCTGCGTGTACTTATGCATGCATGTATATGGAGCAAAATATACCTATGCAGAGAACCCGCTTGGCTTTTGGCTTCAGGAGCAACTTCACTGGTCCCGCAATCATTACGATCGCATGGTCCATTTTAGCTTTGGATTTCTGCTCGCTTACCCGATGCGGGAATTATTCCTTCGTTGGCTGAAATATCCAAAATGGGTCGCCTGGATGTTGCCCATTGAGATCACTATGTCCGTAAGCGCTTTGTATGAGTTGGTAGAGTGGGCGGTGGCGGATGTATTCTTTCCGTCACAAGGTGATGCTTACCTCGGCACGCAAGGCGATATCTGGGATGCGCAAAAAGATATTTTCCTTGCGTTTACCGGTGCGATTATCGCCACCACGATCGTTTCGACAATTAAACGCCTCGGCCATATTTATTCTCCGGAAGAATTGGCTGAGATGAACGTAAAATCCTTATCCACTCCAACCAAATAATCATCACTTCATGACTCAACGAATCTACCTGGTACTGTGTGCAGCTTGCCTTATGTCTATTGTGGCGTGTAAAGAAAATGTACAAACTTCCACCGCTTCCAGTCGTCCTTCGGGTAAATATTACAATTCTGCGGTGATCAAAGGCTGCCCCGGCAAAATGCCTTATGACATTCCGAGCTATGCCTTCGAACTCAATTTCACCGGCAATGACAGTGTGCAAATTGATAATGGATTTGAAAATTATGCACTCCCGTTTGTAGCCACCGCTAATCCTGGTGAATACATGATTCTGAAAGCATCCGTAGCGGGAGATATGCACTTCATCATGACTTCAGATTCCACGCTTGAACTGATGGATACTGCATGGACAAAGCTGGCTAGTGCTTCATCCTTTGCGCTGTTACCGAAAGATGGCGAAAAGGCCAACTGGGGCTTCCGGGAATATCTGAATGATTGCCTGGTAACCGGCAGTTATTCATTATTTACGGATGGCGAATTGGCACCTCATACGGCTGATTTCATGGTTAACGGTCAGATCAACGGAATGAAACCCTTCATTGGATACCGGGTATGTTACGCGGGTGATTGTGTAGGGGAAACCGAACCTCCTTCCCGAACCATTGATTTGCTGGATCAGAGTGGCGCGGTAACCACCTTTGCGTTCAAAAATATTGAAGGCAAAATGGCTTTGGAGCTTTATGAAATCGGCGAAAGTCAACCTGATGTAAAAGGAGAGCGTCCGATTGGTAAAATGAAATACGAACTCCGGACGGAATAAGGGAAACCCTTGATTTTCACATCCGGGAGTATCCTTACCTTTGGCTTCGTTTTATGGAGAAAGCAAGGGTAAGTGGGACAAAGCTCCTCATGGTCATTTTTTGCGCCTGGGCTAATGGGTTGAGTGTTTCCGCTCAGTGTCCTCAGTTGCCCACAGGTTCTGCTAGTGGCAATAATGTGGTTCTTTGCGAAGGAGGCATGGTTACCCTCAATGCCACCGCCCTTAATGTGGCTATTGGTAGTCATGTAGACTGGTATCTCGTACCGGACGCTACTCAGAATCCTTACGATGGCTTTGGCATGGTAGTGGGTTCTGCGCTCGTGACAGGTGATCCTTGTACCAATAATCCGGCAGTTTTGTACATCATGGTCAATCCGGATAACGCCCAGGTAGGCGGCCCGGGAGATCAATGCGATGAATTTATTGTATTGTGGACTGGTTCTGGTGGTTTTGAAACCTCCGACATTTCTGTTACCAACCTGGGTCCGGGCAGTTTTTCCTGGGATAGTTTTATTGCTGGCAATGCGGCTACGTTTAGTTGTGGTTCAGCACTTCCTCCAGGGCCTGTTCCTGAGAATGCCATTCTCATTATTCAAAGCAGCCCAAATAACAATGTTGACATTGATATTGATGCATTATGTGCTTCGGGTCTACCCGTGTATATCATTGCATATGATGGAACCGGGGCCTGTACCGGTGGTTACTTTGATAATAACTCCCCATGCTCATCTTGTCCGGTCATGATTGACATTACGGGTATGGATTGTCAGTATGAAATTGATTTAAATTACAATCCACCCGGAAGCTCTATTGATGGATGGGGCTGGGGAAATAATGGTTCAGGCGTTTTTGCTGATGTTGTTCCTGCAGTTGACATTCCCGTATATAACCCACCTGCTTTGCTGGTGGAGCCTTATACATGGACGATTCCAGCTAATTTCTGTGAAACGGAGGGTGGAGGTACTTACTTCCTGGTAGGTATTCCCAATCCGCCACCACCAGTTGGCTGTATGGAAATCTCTACGGATTATTTTGGACTGCAGGTGAGTTGTCCTTCCTTAATTCTTTCAGGTGGAGGAGATGTATGTGAAGGAAATTGTCCGGACAATCCAACTGAAATTGGTTTTGAGCTTGTCGGTGATGATGTGCCTTTCATTGCAGACATTGTCATCATGGCTTCCGCATTTCCGCCATTTCCGATTAATGATTTAGAAATTACAGATGGATATACCATTCAGGTTTGTCTTGAAGGATTAATTCCTTCTTTTGATCCGGCTTCCGGAATATTGACCATTCCAACGTTTGCCATCGGCATTACGGCGGCCGTAGAATTTGTTTCTGTAGTCTCAGACGCCGGATGTCCGGTGACCGTGAATCCAAATAGTATTGTCCTTAATTTCATCGAAGGCCCAACGGCAGATGCCGGAAGTGATAATTGGATATGTGATAACGGTACCATCAGCCTCGATGGAAGTATTGGTGGGTCAGCCACCGAAAGTGAATGGACTACTGATGGGGATGGCAGTTTTTCTGATCCTACTGATTTGAATTCAACTTACACTCCAGGTCCAGGGGACATCAGCAGTGGTGAAATTGAATTTACATTGACCAGTTCGGATCCCAATGGCGTTTGCACGCCTGCGACTTCAACCGTATTGTATACGATTTATCCATCCTTTACGATTGAAGTTGGACCCGACCAGACTGTATGCTCGAATGATGATGTAATTCTGATGGTAGAGCTGACAGGTCCACCTTCTGATGGGTTTTGGTATAGTTCCGGTGATGGTGAATTTGGAGATGAATCAGATTTAAATACGTTTTATACACCGGGGCCATCCGATATCGCTACGGGAAGTGTGACCATTTTTTATACCATGGACAATAATGGACCATGTACAGCACCCGATGAATCCTTACTGGTCACTTTTGTCAATGCACCTGATGTAGACATTCCTCAAAACCTGGAAGGGTGTGTGGGGGATAGCGTCGATGTGATGATTTCCGTCAGCGGCAATTATACAGATATCAACTGGTCGTCTTCCGGAGATGGAGTCCTGGTAATTCAAAATGATTTTGAAATCAATTATGATCCCGGACCAAACGATATAGCAAATCAATTTGCCATAGTGTCGGTCATGGTGACGAGCGGTTTTCCGCAATGCGGCATCACGACGTTTAATATTCCGATTAATATTTCCAATTGTGATTGTCCGGATGTAAATACACATCCTCCTTTTGGTCCTGTATGCTCGGTTAATGATCTGTTGGATTTAAATGAATTAATTGTTGCAGCGGATCCGGGTTCATGGAGTATTGTTTCAGTACCTCCAGGTGTAAATCCAGCTACGTTGACAGGCTCTGTATTCTCTACCAATCAATCAGACGTTGGAGTGTATGTAGTTTCATATGCGCTGGATGCTCCGGTAGCAGGATGTCCCGCTTCTTCTATGGAAAACATAGAAGTGAATGCACCCATTGCCGTATTGGCTGGCCCCGATCAGACTTTTTGCAGAGCTGATTCCGTGTTGGTGAGTGGTGCCTTCGTTCCTCAGCCAGGTTATGGTCATGTCTGGATGACATTGGGAGACGGTTTTTTCGATTCACCATATTCGTTTAATACCGTTTATCATCCCGGACATACCGATTCACTGTCGCTAGGAGTTCAGTTGGTCTTCCATGTAACGGATACCGTTTGTGGTCCACAGGAAGACACCTTAAATGTGTTTTTCTCACAAGGTGTACTGGTTGAATTCTTTGCGGATACGGTCACGATTTGCAATGATCCTGCTTATGGTTCGGTACTCAATTTTAACATGCTGATCACAGCAGGAGACATGACAGGCACCTGGATAAATACATTTGGGGTCCCGGTCAATTTTTCCAACCCTGCCAGTGTGGACTTTAGTGGAATTGCTAAAGGTTATTATAGTTTCGGTTACCAAACGAATAGTGCCATTTTTCCATGCCAGGATTCGCTGTATTCCATAGTGGTTTTTGTCGATGATTGTGTGTGTCCGCCCCTGGTGACAGACGAGCCTACTGAACCGGTTTGTAACAGCCTGCCTCAATTGCCGTTGAATGCATTTGTAATGGCTGGTGGGCCTGGAACCTGGCAATTATTAAGCGTTCCTGCTGGCGCTAATCCGGCAACCTTAAATGGTTCTATCCTGCAGATCAATGGTGCAGACCCCGGTGATTATCGCTTACGCTTTACATTCAATGCAGCACCCTTAGATGGCTGTCCCGATAGTACTGAAATTACGATTACTGTCCAGGATCAGCCTACGATACAGTTACAGAATGATACTACGTTTTGTGCAGGAGATACCATGCCGGTAAGTTCCGTCATCGGAGGATCAGCTACGAATGTGTCCTGGTCAAGCAGTGGAACAGGCACCTTTATGTTTCCTACCGGCACCAGTAATTTTTACCAGCCTTCTCCGGCAGATCTGGAAGCAGGGAGTGTTCAAATTATTGGTACTACCACGGATACAGTGAATGTTTGTTCACCCGGTAAGGATACCATGTTGCTCTCTTTTACAATACCTCCCTTTGCTGTGATATCCCCCGTGAATGTGGTGGTCTGCAATGATCCTGATAGTATGACCACGGTGAATTTCAATGCTGTAGTGGTAGCAGGAGATTTGACAGGCAGCTGGATAGATGCCGGAGGCTCAGGAGTGAATCTTACTAATACGGCGGCAGTTGATTTTGCAGGTGTGATGCCAGGGCTGTATACGTTCCTGTATCAGACCAACTCAGCTATATTTCCCTGCTCGGAACATGAATACTATTTTTCAGTAAAAGTAGAGCAGTGTGGCTGCCCATCAGTATTGCTTTCCCAGGATACCCTTTCGCTTTGCAACATGGCGCCCTTTGAATATGATTTGCTTCCTATTTCCGCCAATGCTGATGTTGGTTTTTGGAGTTTAAGTTCGGGTAATGGTAATGGAAATGTGATTGTTAACCTGACTAGTGTGCAATATTCTCCTGCCAGCTCAGGTACTTATAACTTAGTCTACCGACTTGCGAATGCAGTAGCCGGATGTCCGGATTCTGCGCTGCTTACTTTCATACTGGATACCTTACCAAAATTGACTATTGAAGCTAAGCCATGTGATCCAAATGATCTGTTTTACAGTATCATCTTGTCTACAGATGGCAGCACACTGACTTCTGATGCGGGTGTGTTGAACCAAACCGGAAATCAGGTGGTCATCAGTAACATTCCGGCTGGACAAGATGTAATGATCACGGCGACCTCTCCGCATGGAGTGTGTACAGATGTTTTCACCATCACTGCTCCAAATTGTGATTGCGCCCTCATGATCGAAGATCTCGTGGATACACTTACGTTGTGTCCGGGTGATTCATTCAAATTAATTCCTTTTGTAACCGGTGCCGTAGGATTTCCTCATACATATTGGATCGATCAAAACCAGGATACGGTGGAATGGTTTTCCTTCCTGGTAAAGGAACCCGGCACTTATATCTGGGTGGTCATTGATTCCACCGGTTGTGAAGAAAGAGACACATTTACCTCCCGCTTTATTGGCCCCACTGGACTCGTAGTTTCTGCTATATCACCTGCCTGTCCGGATGATGTGGAAGGTCAGGTGATCGTGGAGGATGTTTTAAATGGTCTTCCACCTTACTCGATTCAATTGGATAATGAAGCACCCGTAGCCGTTGGTGTATTTCCATATCTGATTTCACCTGTACAGGTGGGTAATCACCAACTAGCAATTACCGACCTTACTGGTTGTACTTATGAACAACCGCTGCTATTAATCCCACAGGAGGGCGGAGTGTTGGAAATAGGGCCTGATCGTGCGATTGCCAAAGGTGACAGTACACAGATCATACCTCAGATTACAGCCATTGGAATTTCCTCGGTAGCATGGAATATTATTTCAGGCACCTCAGACCTCTTGCCTTTTTGGATAAAACCCGATTCTACTATATCCATTGAAGTGATAGTAACCGATACTGCCGGATGTATCTATATGGATGAAGTAACGATCACGGTAATTCAAAAAGCAGAATTTTACATTCCATCTGTCTTTTCACCCAATCATGATCAGATCAATGACGAGGTAATTGTCATTACGAATGTTCCGGATGCCGCTCTGCTTTCATTTGATATTTTCGATCGGTGGGGTGGGTTGGTGCATCACCAGGATAATGCACCTCCGTTTAGTTGGGATGGCACATGGGATGGTAAACCAATGAATCCGGGGGTTTACGTCTATCGATTGTCCTATAAAGATGATCGCGGCACCCTAAAAATTAAAACAGGTGATATTACGCTTGTCCGATAAGCTTATTGGCCTTTACCGGATCCCAATCCATTTATGTGTTTGAATACTGAGATTCCATTGAGGATGTTCCAGGCAATATGCAATCGCCCATTGCGTGTGTGTTTCTACATCAGCACCATCCATGGGTTGTAAAAAGAAATGATTAAAGGCCCAGCTTTCAAATAACTCGGGCGGCCAGTTGGCTTGTCTGACTACCAGTTTTAATTCATTGCCCTGGCGAATAATTATTTCAGTATTCGCTTTTGGGCTCACACACACCCAATCAATCCCGGCAGGTAATGGCAAGGTTCCATTGGTCTCAATTCCAATTTCAAAGCCATGTTCATGCAAAGCCTGAATGAGCTCTTCATCCAACTGAAGGGAAGGCTCACCACCCGTGCACACCACATATTTATTTTTGGCCGAGGGTGGCCATAAATCATTTACCTGTGTTGCAAGTTCATAAGCGGAGTATCGACCCCCCAGGGTTCCATCGGTCCCAATAAAATCTGTATCGCAGAAAGAGCAAATCGCGGTGTCGCGATCTTCTTCACGTCCACTCCATAGGTTGCAGCCGGTAAAGCGCAGAAATACAGCAGGTCGACCGGTGTGTGCACCTTCACCCTGCAGTGTGTAATAGATTTCTTTGACCTTGTAGGACTTCATTCCGCTGTACTTACAATAGCGGTGGCTTCTATTTCCACCAGGTATTCCGGGCCAATTAAGTTAGAGACTTCAATCATGGAGGTCACCGGTCTGATCTCGCTGAAAAATTCTCCATGTGCGCGTCCAATCTCCTCCCATTGTTCAATGTCCACCACAAACATTCTCGTTCGGATAACATCAGCCATTGAGCCACCGAGAGATTCAATAGCATGCTGAATGATTTCCAGGCTTCTTTTAGTTTGCAGGTAAGGATTATCGGGTTCAAATGGTTTTCCATCATCATCTACCGCACAGGTGCCACTTACTTCAATCGTGTTGCCGATACGGACAGCCCGGGAATATCCAACGATGGATTCCCATTTGGCTCCTGAACTATATGATTTTCTGTTTAGGTTTTTCATTTTTATAGTTTAACAAATTTCAGACCAGGTGATGAATGACCAGGTATGATAAAAGCGCAATGATCATCAGCCCATCCGTCAGTCCTCCAAAAAAATAATCATCCTGGGTTTTGGGGCTGTATTGATTGATCGCATAGGTCAATATACTGATGAAGGTAATGGTCAGGAAAAAAGCAGGATTGGAATAATGCCATGCAGCAATACCACTTAATAGCATCATGCCAAGACAAAGGACCATCACGATCAGGTGAGTGCCCTTCTTTCCAAATTTTTCCGGAAGCGTCATCAGCCCCACACTTTTGTCTACCATCATATCCCTGACTTCAAAAGGCACGGTAATCGCAATGATGAACATCATGCGGAGCAGAGTCAATAAACATACGATCCAAAGCGGCTCATGGGCGAGATACCACAAGGGAATAAACGTCGTCAGCCAGGCCCAGGACCATCCAATCATGACAATTTTTCCCCATCCCAAATCACGGAGTCTCTTTTTACCGAACAGCAGCGGCAACACATATCCAAAAGCAATAAAGCCACCCGGAAGCATCCACCACATCAACGACCACGAACCTATTTTAAAAAACAAATATCCGGATAAGATTACCCAGACCAGGAAATAAATCCAGATGTGTGTTTCATATTTCCGGATGACATTGAATCGCTCTGAGGTGCGAATGTGCGCCATCTTTTGAAGGCCGATCACGCGATGTCCGCTGTACAAGGCGGCGGTACACACGCCAATCCAAACCGAATACAAAAAGAACAGGTGGTCATGTCCTGTAACTTCGAGACTTAAGGCTGTAATACACGATGCACAGAGTCCAATAAATAACCCTCCGTAAATAATCAGGTTGACAATATCGCGGATGAGCCTATCGATCAAGGTATTTAAAGTTGTGGCCGGGCTTAATTTTCGTCAGGGTGGCACTCACCAGCCGAATCAGGTTTTCGACATCTTCGTAATGCGCCATCTCCACAGTCGTATGCATGTATTTTAGCGGAATCGACACCAGGGCAGAAGGGATACCACCATTGCTATAAGCAAATGCATCCGTATCCGTTCCGGTAGTTCTTGAAGAAGCTTGTCGTTGGAAAGGAATGTTGTTGGCGGTTGCGGTTTCTTCCAGTAACTGTAAAAGCTTCCGGTGGACCGGTGGAGCATAAGTCAATGCAGGTCCATCTCCAAGCTTGATGTCTCCTTCTTGTTTCGGATCAATCAACGGTGTACTCGTATCATGCGTGACATCCGTAACGATGGCCACATCCGGACGAATCGTCTGAGCTATCATCTCTGCACCATGCAATCCAACTTCCTCCTGCACAGAATTCACGATGTAAAGCGAGTACGGCAACTTGATGCTTTCCTCTGTTAAACGCCGGGCTACTTCTGCCATGCAGAATCCACCCAATCGATTATCCAAAGCACGTCCGATGAAACACTTCTTATTAATTTCTTCAAATGGGTCATCGTAGGTAATCACGCATCCCACATGAATACCCATCGCTAATACTTCCTTTTTGTCCTTAGCACCTACATCAATAAAAATATTCTCCAGGGTAGGAGCAAGGTTGGCATCCTTTCCTTTGCGAACGTGTATGGCAGGCCATCCGAAGACTCCTCTCACAATGCCCGTGGGTGTATGAATGTTTACCCTTCGGCTTGCGGCGATCGTCTGATCTGAGCCACCATTCCGGATGACATGCAGGTTTCCTTTTTCTGAAATGTAATTGACATACCATGAGATTTCATCGGCATGGCTTTCGATGACGACCCGATATTTTTTACCAGGGTTGATGATGCCATAGGCGGTGCCATAGACATCCGTATGCCATTCGTGGACATAAGGCTGGATATAGTCAAGCCATATTTCCTGCCCTTTCGTTTCATACCCGGTGGGGCTGGCATTGCTGAGATACTCCTTCAGGAATTTCTTTGATTTTTTATCAATCACGCGTATCGTTATTACGGTTGAGGGATGGAATTTTGTTGCAGGTATCGGGCTGACCACGCCTGTGGATCATCAGACCAGTCACGCAATAAGGAAAGGTGACCAGCAGAGATTCGTTGTTCCTGTGCAGCAACTTCGATGATGGTTTGAAAATCAGTCAGGGTAGCATAAGGACAATCAGCAGCAGCGAATGCTTCTTTTGCAACCGGAAGCCCATATTGAAAGATGGCGATCACGCCCGTGACCCTGGAAGGCACTTGTTTGACGGCATCCACAGCCTGTAGGCTACTCATGCCAGTGGAAATCAAATCCTCAACCACCAGGACTTTACTTCCTTCAGCGATGATCCCTTCTATCAGGTTTTGCCTTCCATGTTCCTTAGGTTTGGAACGGATGTAGGCAAAGGGTAATTTAAGCCGGTCAGCTAACAAGGCTCCATGAGGAATTCCGGCGGTAGCGACCCCGGCAATGGTATCAAAGAATTCAAAATCTTTCACCACCTTCACCATCAAATCGATGATGCCGGTTCGAATGTCTGGGAAGGAGAGTAAAATGCGGTTGTCGCAATAGATCGGCGATCTTAAACCGGAAGCCCATGTAAACGGCTGATCCGGTTGGATGCGGACGGCTCCAGTCTCCAGAAGTTTAGATGCAAGTATTTGATTGTTAAACATTTGTGGAAAAATACCCCTTGATGCAAAGGTATAAAATATACATTAACGAGAGCCCTTTGATCCTGACTCAAACGTCTGACCTCGAAGACGAAACGATCTTCGAAAGGTCACTCATCCATGCTAAGTACCAGGGCAAGCCTAAATTGCTGACCAACTACATCGAACTCCTCGAAAAGAATAAACATCACGAAGGTATCATCATCCAGGCCGATGATGTGAAGCAACTTTGGAAAGATTTCAAGTCACTCTACTACTACATCAAAGCCGGAGGAGGACTGGTCCTCAATCCGGTCGGAAAAGTATTACTCATTTTTCGCCGCGGAGTATGGGATCTTCCTAAAGGAAAGCAAGATCCGGGAGAGACGCTGGCAGAGACTGCACTCAGAGAGGTCAGGGAAGAAACCGGGATCAGCGATCTTAAACTGATCGAACGACTTGGAAATGGATACCATTGCTATCTCATGAGTAAGCAACGGACCCTGAAAAGAACAAGATGGTATCTCATGCAAACACAAAAGCCCGACGCATTAATACTTCAGAAAGAAGAAGGCATCCAGGATGCTGCCTGGTTTGATCCAAAGGAATTGCCCAATCTCAACATGCCGATGTACAATAACATTCGCGATGTCCTGGTGCGGTATAACGAGGAAAAATTGTCTGCTCCGAAATAAGATCTAATCCTCAAACAACTTCGTCCCAATCCGGATCATCGTACTTCCTTCCTCCAGTGCGATTTGATAATCACCCGACATGCCCATACTCAATATGCTGAAATCGGTTTTCGAAGAAAAAATATGGGTCTTCAATTCATCAAAATGCTTTTTTAATAACTGCATTTCTTTTCGCACCTGATCTGAATGATCAGTCAACGAAGCCATTCCCATCACTCCGGTGATATTGACCTGCGTCCAGGCAACATGTGCATTAGTTTTAAGTAATGAAATCAATTCATGAAAGTCCCAACCATACTTGGTTTCTTCTTCAGCGACTTTGATTTGCAACAGGCAATCCACCTTTCGATCCAGGAGCAGTGCTTCCTCATTTATTTTTTCCCATAACCGTTGACTGTCCAGGGATTGAATACAGGACAGATAGGGGAGACATGTACTTACCTTATTTCGCTGAAGATGCCCGATCAAATGCCATGCAATATCAGAAGGCAGGGCAGGAGCTTTAGCTGCAATTTCCTGGGCGCGGTTTTCACCAAACTGCCGTTGACCCTGTTGATACAATTCCATGATCTCTTCCACCTGGCGGGTTTTGGAAACCGCCAGCAGGGCAGCCTGGTAGCGGGCGCAGACGTTCTGAAAACCTCGTAGCACAGCAGGGTTTGGCACGATTTATGGTATTAAATTTTTGTGTAATATGAAAAAGCGGCGGTGTAGACGAATGGCAGATTTTAACAATATCATAGGTAACCCAGGCGTTTGTTCCAAAGTCATAGAGATAAACCACTGATTATCGGATTCATCATTACATCATTATTCACTTAAAAAATCAATGTCTATGAAATCGAGTAAAGAACAATCCAGTGGTGTCCTGGGACTTGTCATGTCCGTTCTCCTTCACGCCATTTTCTTTGCAGGCTGCTTCGCACTGGATGCCAGTTCAGCGGTCAAATCTTCCACTGCCGATGTGCAACCGGTTGATGAATCACATGCAGTTGCAGATCAATCCCACGTGAAGCCTAACAGCTAAGCGATTTTCCTAAAACAATCCATGGATCTGGCTGCTGACCAGTGAAAATATTTTCCCGAGGTCTTCCGCATTTTTTTCAAAGTCAAGATCGTCCGCATTGATAATCAATAGTGGTCCTTCTTTGTATCCGTCGATCCATTCGTCATATTTCTGATTGAGTCGCTTGAGATAATCCAGGCTCATGCTGCCTTCATAGCTTCGGCCACGGTTGTGAATATGTTTCACCAGCGTAGGAATACTCGCCTGTAAATAAATCAGCAGATCAGGTGGTGAAACCTGCGTGCTCATATTTTTAAAGAGCGTAAAGTAGTTTTCGAAATCCCGTCTGCCCATCAATCCCATCTCATGCAGGTTGGGTGCAAAAATATAGGCATCCTCAAATATGGTCCGATCCTGGATGACGGTTTTGTCTCCATTCCGGATGTTCAGGATCTGCTGATAGCGGCTGTTGAGAAAATAAATCTGAAGATTGAATGACCACCGGTGCATGTCATCGTAAAAGTCGCTGAGGTAGGGATTGTTGGTGGTATCTTCATAATGCACCTCCCAGCCAAAATGCTTGGCCAGCTGTGTGGTCAGAGTGGTTTTGCCCGCACCAATGTTGCCAGCAATGGCAATATGTTTGATCAGGGTTTTTTGTTTCGAAGCATCTGAAGCCATGGATGGGTGCGGATAAGACAGGCAAATTAAAAACCTTCCTCGATTGAAAGGCCTGAATCATCCAAATAATTCAGGGACCGCAAGGTAAAAACGATAATTTTGGTGTTATGGAACAGATTAGTCCGATAATCCTGGTGAAGGATCTCTCCCGTACCTATATCATGGGTACGGAAAAGGTACAGGCGCTGGGCAATATTTCGCTGGATATCAGGAAGAATGAATATGTAGCCCTGATGGGCCCATCCGGATCCGGCAAAAGTACCCTGATGAATATCCTGGGCTGTCTTGACACCCCGACTTCCGGCGAATATCACCTCAACAACCAACTGGTAAGTGATATGACCGACAGCGAGCTCGCTGCCGTCCGGAATAAGGAGATCGGGTTTGTCTTCCAAACCTTCAACCTGTTGCCCCGACTCTCCGCTTTGGAAAATGTGGCGCTCCCATTAGTCTATGCGGGCGTTCGTCGCTCTCGGAGGATTGAAATTGCCGAACATGTAATGGAGCAGGTAGGTTTGGCTGACCGAATGACGCACCGACCCAATGAACTTTCAGGTGGTCAGCGCCAACGTGTCGCCATCGCCCGTGCATTGGTGAATGAGCCATCTATCATTTTAGCAGATGAGCCTACCGGAAATCTCGATACCAAGACATCACTCGAGATCATGGACATCTTTGGAAAAATTCATGAGCTGGGAAATACCATTATTCTAGTCACACATGAGCAGGACATCTCCATGTATGCTCATCGCGTGGTTAAATTAAGAGATGGCTATGTAGAATCAGATGCCATCAATCACACCGTGATGATCGCGGGTACCCAGTTGGCTGCACAGTAATTGCATTTTCATGGCAACGAAAATTTATACCAGGACCGGAGATGATGGTACGACCGGATTGTTTGGAGGTGCGCGATTAGCTAAAGATGATATTCGTATCGAAGCGTATGGTACCGTAGACGAATTGAATTCCGTAATAGGCCTGTTAATGTCTGCTTATGAAAACCCTGAACTCCATGTCCTCTTGCAGACCATTCAATCGCGTTTATTCACAGTGGGCTCTAACCTCGCCAGTGATCCTTCGAAAGACATGATCACACCAGATCTTACCGAAGAGGATATCAGCACGATTGAGGAAGAGATTGATCGGATTCAATCCATCGTTCCTCCCTTGAAGCATTTTATTCTGCCTGGTGGTAATTCTGCCATTAGTGTGGCTCACCTTGCCCGAACAGTTTGTCGCAGAGCCGAACGTCGATGCGTGGCGTTAGCCCATCATTCAGTCGTGGATCCGATCATCCTGCTATACCTGAACAGGTTGTCCGATTATTTTTTTGTCGTGGCACGTGAAATTGCTGCCCGGGAAGGTGTCGAGGAAATTAAATGGATGCCGAGAGGAAAATAAGGATCAGACGGTCTGACGCTTTGGCTTGAGCATGAAGACATGAAGCGCAACACCAAACAAAATCAGGCTGTAAAATAAATCGCCCAATACCTGATTCAACAGGAAAGGAAGTCCTGCAATGTAGCAGGTCATCAATCCACCGAAATTAATCGGATAAGCACCAGTAGAAGCCCATACTCCAAAATTGGAGAGGAGGAAAAAAATGATGGATGCTCCCAATGCCCCAAAGATGAGTTTGGTCAGATCAATGCCGTTTTTGAAAAGCGCATATCCAAACATGACCATCAACCCAAAAGCTGCATAACTCCACAAAGCTCCACGGTACAGGAAAATAAATCCTGCATAATCCGCCGGGTAGGCCCGGGCATAAATAATGTTATTCAGGATCAGGTCACTAAGCAACATCACCAGGTAGGGAACTATAATGGCCACGCTTCTACGGCCCCCAAACGCGGCAGCAAAAAGAGAGACCGCGCCTACCGCAGTGAAATTAGGATAGTGAGGGATCAGGCGACTCCCGATGCCCACTACCAACATGCAAATAATCAGTGACCTGGTTTGTTTCATGTAGCTCCAAATGTAATAAGATTATTTACAAAACCTCCCTGCCACCCCGATTGATATCGGGTATCCCGGCCTGTTCGTATAATTACGTTCAGAATCAGGAGAATGGACGCCTGGAAGGGCAAAATCTTTATTACTTTTTCGAAAATAACAGGATTGCTCATGCGAAACATGAAAATAGGGGTGATTTGTTCATTGGTATGCATTTTTAGTATGCTCCATGCCCAGCCCTCACGCGAGTACTGGCAACAGGAGATCGCCTATGTCATGCAGATTGATATGGACGTCCGTTCCAACCAATATGTCGGTACATCTGAGATCCGTTATCGGAATAATAGTCCTGATGCCTTAACCAGGCTGTATTTCCACCTCTACTTCAATGCTTTTCAGCCCGGTAGCGATATGGATGTCCGGTCCAGGAGCATTCCGGATCCCGACCCACGTATAGGCTCGCGTATCTTCAGCCTTAAACCTGAAGAACAAGGTTTTCAAAATATTCAGAAAATCTGGCAAAATGGAAAGGAGCTCAAATTTGAAATTAAAGGCACCATCCTCGAAGTGACACCGGTGGCACCCGTTAAACCAGGTCAAACCATCAAACTAAAACTGGAATACAAAGCTCAGGTCCCCATTCAGATCCGACGCAGTGGCCGTGACAATGCAGAGGGCATTCGTTATTCCATGGCACAATGGTATCCCAAAATGTGTGAGTATGATCAAAGTGGCTGGCATACGGATCCATATATCGGAAGGGAATTCTATGGCGTCTGGGGAAAATTTGATGTGACGATCCGAATCGATAGTGCCTATACGGTTGGAGCAACAGGCACACTGTTAAATAAAAAAGAAATCGCTCACGGTTATGGTGGAAAGCCTGTTCAAAAATCCGCAAAGACCACATGGCATTTTTATGCAGATCATGTGCATGATTTCGTATGGACCGCAGATCCGGATTATATCCATGAAGTATATACCTGCAAAAACGGAGTAGTCTTTCACACCTTTTACCAGGATCATGAATTGTATACCCGCAATTGGAAAAAACTTCCTGCTATTATGGAGGAGGCAATCAATTATGCAAATGAACATTTCGGAGTATATGCCTATCCTTCCTTTTCCATCATCCAGGGAGGTGATGGCGGTATGGAATATCCAATGGCCACACTGATCACAGGCAACCGGCCTTTAAATTCACTGGTGGGAGTGACTGTTCATGAATTTATGCATAGCTGGTATTACAATATGCTGGGCTTTAATGAAAGCCTGTATTACTGGATGGATGAAGGATTCACCAGCTACGCTGAAAACCGGGTGATCGAACATTTAAAAGCCAAAGGGTTAATTCCCGGCGATCCTAGCCCATTCCCGTTTGATGGAGATATCAAAAACTATTATACCATTGTCACCCGTGGCATTGAGGAACCTTTATCCACCCATGCCGATCATTTTGAATTTAATTCAGCTTACTCTTTCGCAGCATATGGGAAAGGATCCATTTTCCTGCATCAATTAGAATACCTCGTAGGAACGAAACCTTTTGATTCAGGTTTGCTCGAATTTTTCAATAGCTGGAAATTCAGGCATCCTACTCCAAACGACCTTTTGCACATCATGGAAAAACGAAGCGGTCTTCAGTTAGACTGGTATGAACAATACATGGTCCACACGACTAAAACCATTGATTATTCGATCGATACCCTTTGGCAGGAAGGAAAGCATGCGCGTATACAACTTTCCAATTACAGCAATATGCCCATGCCGGTTGATGTTCGGATCAAACAAACAAATGGGACCATCACCTTCTACACCATTCCATTAGATTTAATGCTGGGAGCTAAATCTCAACTCACCCCTGATGGAAAAACCTATCAGGTGTTGACTGCCTGGGACTGGGTAAATCCGGAATACATCATGGAACTTCCTATTTCTTCGGATCAGGTGGCTGAAATTGAAATTGATCCCTTCCATTTCACTGCTGATCTGGATCGCACCAACAATACCTGGCCACCGACTGCCGCTACCAACGATTAATCTTTTTAGACAACGACCACTTCCTGAGAAGTTCGTTTTTCCCTGATCAATATGTTTGCTGATGAAAATAGCCTGTTGTTTTTCTTTTTTATTCCTGATAGGACAAGTGTTATTTGCACAACCGATTGATCAAAAAATCCTGGAAGGAATAAGATTTCGAAGCGTTGGTCCTGCCGGAATGAGTGGACGGGTCACAGCTATAGATGTGGTGCTGAAGCAGCCTGAACACATCTACATTGGCTCTGCTTCCGGAGGAGTATGGGAATCCAAAAACGGAGGAACTGACTGGACACCCATTTTTGATGATCAGTCCTCGCTCGCCATTGGAGCCATTAAAATCAATCAGCAGAATCCAAGCGAAATCTGGGTAGGAACAGGAGAAGGAAATCCTCGCAATTCACACAATAGCGGAAAAGGAATTTTCAGATCAGTCGATGGAGGTAAAACCTGGACGAATATGGGTCTTACTGAAACCAAAGTCATTCACCGCATCCTGCTGGATCCATTGTCGCCGTCCACGGTATATGCAGGAGCTATGGGATCTGCCTGGGGACCAAATACAGAAAGGGGCGTGTACAAATCCACCGACAGCGGAAAGACCTGGAATCAAATTCTTTATGTCAATGATCGCACGGGTGTCGCAGATATGGTCATGGACCCTGACAACCCCCGGAAAATGATGGTAGCCATGTATGAATATGCACGAACTCCCTGGGATTATACCAGTGGTGGAGATGGCTCGGGATTGTACATCTCGTACGACAGCGGTGTTACATGGAAGAAGAAAACGGATGAGGATGGAATACCTAAAGGCAAACTCGGACGTATTGGATTAGCGATTGCACCTTCCAAACCGGACATCATCTATGCATTAATTGAAGCCAAAGAAAATGGATTATATAAATCGATCGATGGAGGTGAGCACTGGTCGTTGGTCAGCTCGAAAAATATTGGCAACCGACCCTTTTATTACAGTGAATTGTATGTAGATCCTCATAATGAAAACCGCATCTGGAATTTATATTCGACCATCTCTAAAAGTGAAGATGGAGGTCGCACATTTGTTTCCGGCAATAATGTCTCCGAAGGCATTCATCCCGATCATCATGCCTTTTGGATTTCTCCGGATCAGCCAGGTTATATGATTGAAGGGAATGATGGTGGGCTAAACATCACGCGGGATGGAGGCATGAACTGGTCCTTTTGTGAAAATCTGCCGCTGGGACAATTTTATCATCTCAACATTGACCAGGAATATCCGTACAACCTCTATGGCGGAATGCAGGATAATGGCTCATGGGTTGGGCCAGCTTTTGTATTGAAATCAGGAGGTATCCGCAATGCTGATTGGCGTGAATTGTATTTCGGTGATGGATTTGATGTCCTTCCAAAATTATCGGACACGCGTTTTGGATGGGCGATGAGTCAAGGTGGTAATCTTACCTATTATGATCGGGAAACGGGATTCAATCAGTTTATCCGGCCTGTACATCCCGATGGAACCAAATTACGTTTCAATTGGAATGCCGCACTGGCTGCTGTTCCCGGCGAGCCTTGCGGAATTTATTTTGGAAGCCAATTTGTGCATCGGACGCTTGACTGCGGACAAAATTGGGAAATCCTTTCTCCGGACCTGACGACCAATGATACTTCAAAGCAACTTCAGTTTAAATCAGGTGGACTTACCATTGATGCTTCCGCTGCGGAAAATCACACTACTATTCTTTGCATCGCACCTTCTTCCCTGGATCACCAGGTGATTTGGGTGGGGACCGATGATGGCAATCTGCAACTCACACGTGATGGAGGGAAGTCATGGAACAACCTGATCCACTTACTGCCCGGATGTCCAAAAGGAGCATGGATTCCTCAGATAGAAGTTTCCACTTACGATGCAGGGGAAGCTTTCGTGGTGGTAAATAATTATAGAAAAAATGATTGGTCTGCCTATGCCTACCATACTTCCGATTATGGCCAGACCTGGACGAGGATGGTTGATGATAAACAGATAACCTCCTTTGTACAGTGCATCACTCAGGATCCGGTGGTACCCAATCTCTTATTTCTCGGAGCAGATGATGGACTCTATGTAAGTTTCGAAAAAGGAAGTACCTGGACACGGTTTCCTGCAAAAGAATTTCCAAGAGTATCCACGATGGATCTTAAAATAAATACTGCTGATCAAAGCCTGGCAATCGCCACGTTTGGTCGTGCGATGTATGTACTCGATGATCTCAACATTCTGCGTTCCATAGCAACAGACAGGAAAAAACTGGATCAGCCTTATGCACTTTTCAGTTCACCGGAAGTAACGGAAGCAAGCATTCGTTCCGTAGATGGAATCCGTTTTTCTGCAGCAGCTACCTTCAGGGGCGAAAATCGTAGCCAGGGTGCGCATTTTCCACTCTATCTGAAGCCCATTGAAAAGAAAGAACCTGCATCTGCTCCTTTACCGGTCGCAAAGGAAAAATCAAAGAAAAAACCTGTTGAAAAAACACCGGTAAGCCCTTCGCAAACACCGGCTGATACTACTAAAGTTAAAGTAGAAGAGAAGGATAAGGATGTATTGAAAGTATATGTGCTCCAGGGACCAGACACCTTGACCCGCATGAATGAAAAACTTACTCCCGGGTGGAATATGGTGCGCTGGAACCTGACGAGGAAGGGAGTCTATTTTCCTTCCCGGAATGAACCACCTAAAGATGCCGATGATCCTTCCGGTGAATATGTTTTGCCCGGAACTTACAAAGTGGTCACGGTATATAACAAGCTAAAAGATTCAACGCTGGTAAATGTGCGACTGGATCCGCGACTCGGGATTACTGAAACGGATTTGAAACAGCGTGAGCAATTAGTTAAATCCTATTATGCTGAAGTCTCTCTGGCAGAAAAAGCATTTAAGGCCTTGCAGGATGTCCGGAAAGATATGCGCATGACCGAGGCGATGATGATCAATGGACCCGATAGTATTCAGACTAAAATCAAAGACAGGCATAAGGAACTCAACAAAAAACTCGCTGAACTTGAATTGAGATTCATGGAACCTGAAGAAGTGAAAGGACTCACCAGTCCGACCAACCTCGGCACTTACCTGAATGGTACCGGCAACTATCTGAGTACCATCTTGGGTAGTCCCGGAGCCAATGCACGTGCCATGCTGAATACCACTCATTTGGAAGTTGAAAAAATCGTAGCGGACGTTAACCGGTTTATTGAAGACGACTGGAAGCCGTATCAAACTTTCATTGCCCAATGGACATGGCCATTGTTCAAAAAAGTTGAATCGGTAAAGCGCGAATAAACTAAAGAGGAAAATTATTTCTTCAATTTTTCAACTACCTGCGGCACGCCAATCGTGGCCGGAGCAGCAATGATTTCAAGACCAGGCCGCATGGACAATTCATAATTCAGGGATGGTTTTGGATCCACGTAATAAAGTTGGGCATCGGGTGGGGCATAGCTTACCAGCCCTGCAGCAGGATATACCTGCATACTGCTTCCCACCACCAGGATACAGTTTGCATCCATGATTTCTTCCATTGCTTTTTCCAGCATGGGGACCATTTCGCCAAACCACACAATGTGAGGTCGTAGTTGAAATCCTTTTTCACAAACATCACCGGGGCGTATATCATCCGGACAATCATAGACCAATTCTTCCCACTGACTACTTCTGGATTTCAATAACTCACCATGCAGATGAATGATGTTTTTGCTTCCCGCACGCTCGTGCAGGTCGTCTACATTTTGTGTGATTACGACCGTTTCAAATTGATCCTGCAGGCTGGCAATAGCGAAATGAGCAAGATTAGGTGACACAGTTAGTAATTGCCTGCGACGTTCATTATAAAAATCAAGCACCATTTGTGAGTTGCGATGCCAGGCTTCCGGAGTGGCTACATCTTCAATGCGATGTCCTTCCCATAATCCACCTGCATCCCGAAAAGTCCTGATTCCACTTTCTGCACTGATGCCTGCTCCACTCAGTACGACAACTTTAGTCATCTTTTTCATCATCGCCTTCTACATCTTTAGCACGGTTGCGCAATTCTTCAAAAGCATCTCCGAGGTATTCAATAATGTCACTCGCTATAAGCGCTTCGAAACCCTGGTCTTCAGCGGCCAGATCGCCCGCGGCAGCATGAATATACACACCAAGTAATGCCGCGTAATCCGCAGAATATCCCTGGCACAATAATCCCAGAAGTAATCCGGTCAGCACATCTCCGCTTCCTCCCGTAGCCATACCCGGATTGCCTTTGGTATTAAAAAAGCTTACTCCATTGGATTGGCAGACAATCGTCACGCCTCCTTTTAATACAATATTGATTTTACGGGTTTGCGCTTCCAGAACAGCCGTGTGAAAGCGGGCGTAGTGATCTTCCTGTTCGCCAAACAATCGATCAAACTCTCCCGGGTGCGGTGTGATGATGCTTCCTTCCGGGATGTGATCCAGCAGGTTGCGTTTGGCAATGATGTTGAGCGCATCTGCATCCAGCACCATGGGTATATCTGCATGAACCTTAAGCGTCTGTTCCAATGCATTTGCAGTATCGTGTGCCATACCAATGCCAGGGCCAATTCCAAGGGCAGTAATTTTTGGAGGCAACTGAAACGAGGTGAAATGTTTTTCATGATCATCCAGGGAAACCATGGATTCAGGTACTGTAGATTGTATGATGTTATACAGCATCTGTGGAACGTGTGTTGTCAACAGTCCCAAACCAGATCGCATCGCTGCAGCCGCAGCAAGGATAGCAGCACCTCCCTTGCCCATACTGCCGGCGATTAAAAATCCATGGCCATAATCGCCTTTATGACTAAACCGGTTGCGTTCATTCAAAAAGGGTAGGAGATAGTAATCGGTAAGTTCAAAAGTGCGGATGTCATGTTCCAAAAGAAAAGTATCCAGCAAACCGATATTGCAAACCAGCACATTTCCAAAATAAGGCTCACTCTCCGGCATCATAAAAGCTAAACGCTGGCATTGGAAAGTGAGGACCAGGTCAGCATACACCACCTCGCCTTCGGGCGCGCGATCAACGTAGAGTCCCGAAGGCATGTCTACGGCAACGGTCAGGTTGCTCTGCTCATTCACCCAGTTAGCTATGTCAAGCCAAACTCCCTCGAGCGGTTTCGAAAGGCCGGTACCAAACATCGCGTCGATAATCGTTCCGGATGGACTCAGCTCAATTTCCTCCGGATTCCAGGTGGTGTAGATCTCCAGGTGCTCGATGTCCAGGTTGAGCAGGCGCTCGTAATTAGCATTCCATTCCGGGGTATGCTTGCCCTCCAGGTTGACATAGACATCCACGATATAATCCATTTCAACCAGTAGGCGCGCGATCGCCAGTCCGTCAGCCCCGTTGTTGCCATTACCACAGAGGATCAGTACTTCCTGGTCCTCTTCTCCCATTAATAGATCGATCCGGTCAACAATGGCATTGGCGGCTTGTTCCATCAATTGTATGGCCGGGACACCCTTCGCAATCGTATAGGCATCCCACTCCCGGATTTGCTTTTCATTCAAAATGATCATATCGTAAAGATGGGGAGATGAATTTTACCCAAACTTTTTGTGCCGGAATATTTTATAGTTTCGAAAAAATATTATCTTTCGTTACGATTCATCCCTCTATATGGATCACAGGCTCCCCATCAGGATCTGGAAAACGATCCCGCCAACTATTCAAAGCACCCATTTTAATTGCAGTTTACAGCATTGAGTACGGTTTTTGCAGTACTCCTTTCTGATGAATTATAATCCGAACTTTTGTTTTACAAGGCTGATAATAAGTAAGTTAGATATAACTATTTCGTATTATATCAAACCTGAGAACCTGACATGAAAGTGAACATATCAATAACAGGCGTAATTTTTTACGTCCTCATGGTGACCCGTTTGTCTGCCCAGGACATCCATTTGTCACAATACCATTTTGACCGGCTCCAGCTCAATCCTGGCCTGACCGGCATCTTTAATGGTGATAAACAAGCTTCCGCCCTCTATAAACGTCAGTGGTTTTCCGTACCGGTCGAATACATGACCTTTTCGGGAGCCTTTGACATGAAACTCAATAAAACCCAGAATCCAAAAGGGTTTTTCTCCGTCGGTGCATTGTTTAATTACGATCAGGCGGGCGATGCCAAGCTCAGTTTGGCTTCCCTAGGCCTAAATGGTTCTTATACCCGGGTCTTAACCAAATCCCTTTTCACCACCCTTGGAGTTTCGATTGGAGGTGGTCAGCGAGCATTTAATGGTGAAAAACTGCAATGGGATTATCAATGGGATGGAGAAAAATACGACCCCACACGTCCTACGGGTGAAGATTTTACACGAACCAACCTGTTTTTCCTGGATTTAGGCTTGGGAGGAAATATTCGCTTACAAGGCCGTGACCGAACCAAAATTGATCTCGGCGTTGGTGCCTTCCATTTGAATAGCCCCGGCATTAGTTTTTATAAAAATGATGAGGTCGATCTGCCCATCCGGACAGCCATCCATGCACTTGGAATTTTAAAACTGGCTAATCGCCTCGACTTGTATGGAAACGGTCTTTTACAGAATCAAGGTCCATATAAAGAAACCCTCGCTGGCGGCGGTCTGATCATTCACATCAGCAATAAGAAAGCAAGAGAAGTAGAACTTCATCTTGGTGTTGCCACTCGCTTCGAAGATGCGCTTATCCCCATGATCGCATTAGGTTATGACGGATGGAAAGGCGGATTCAGTTATGATATTAATAATGCATCCAATTTCGAAATCGCCACAGACAAAAAAGGCGGTCCGGAATTTTTCGTGACCTATACCTACAAGAAGCTATGGCCTCTTCAGCAAACAAAGGTTTGCTCCATATTCTGATCCATGCACATATCGAATAACAGCTAGAAAAATTATGCGTCCACTAATAATTACTGCGCTTATCTCGATTACGCTTTTAACCTCGGCCTCAGGCCAGACGTTAAACGCGTATGTGAAGGGTGCCCGTGAGGCCATGGTAAAGAAAGACTACTACTCTGCCTACAACTTCATGCGGATCGCCCATGAAATCGAACCCAACAACATCGAGTACACTTACGAACTGGCCGAAGCCGCCAGGATGTATTCCGCGTTCACCAATGCGGAAAAGTTTTACGAAGAAGTTGCTTCCAGCAATAAAGCAAATGATTATCCGGCAACCAACTATTGGCTCGGCTATGTAAAAGAAAGACTGGGTAAGTACCAGGAAGCCCTGGATTTATTCCAAATCTATACCTCCGAGCACAGTAATGAGGATCCTGCACTGGATAGCCTTGCCGCCAAGCACACTGAAATTTCTACCTGGGCAATTAAGGAACTGGAAAACGCAGATACGGTCATGGACCTGGTCCATCTCGGTCCTGAAGTCAATACCAGTTTCTCTGAATTTGGAGCCGCACAAGATTCCAACCTGCTCTATTATAGCTCCCTTCGTTTTCTTGGACAGGACAAAGTGGTTTCTCAACCCGAAAAGCCATATGCAAAAATCCTGATCAGCGAAGACAACCAGGAAGGCAAAGTGGACAGTAATATGAATGATCCGGCTTTGTCTACTGCTCACACAGCTTTCAATGCTGCCAAGGACCGCGTATTCTACACGCTCTGCGATTATGTCAATGGTTCCGATATCCGATGCGATCTCTATTACCGTGACATTGTAGATGGTGAATACAGTCTTGCACAAAAACTACCCGAGCCCATCAACATGGCCGGTTATACCACCACACAACCACACGTAGGTTATGATCCCCTTTCAGGTCGCGAAGTGCTGTACTTTACCTCTGATCGTCCTAATGGAAAAGGCAGACTGGATATCTGGTACTGCTATATCGTAGGCAAAGACAACTTCACCGAACCGGTCAACTTTGAAGCACTGAATACACCTTTCAGCGAAGTCTCACCATTTTACCATCGACCCTCCAATACCCTTTACTTCAGTACTGAAGGTTACTTAGGCTTTGGAGGGCTCGATGTGTTTAGTGTCGAAAATGATAATGGCGTTTGGGGAAAACCAGTCAACCTGGGATCACCTACTAACAGCAGTCTGGATGATGCATTTTACAGTCTTTCCGCAGATGAACAAGAAGGATATTTCTCCTCTAATCGCCTGGGCTCCATGTATCTCTCTCCGGAAGATGAAGCCTGCTGTTTTGATATTTATTATTTCACCAAAGAGCCCATCGAAGTCAGCCTGAAAGTGTTGACCTTTAATAAACTCACACTGGAGCCGCTGAATAATTGCACGGTCTATCTCACCGAAGCAGGAGTCAATACAGAAACATACTCTACTGGGGATACGAATGAAGTCGTCATTATTATCAACCGGAATTCTTCTTATGATGTGTTGGGGGAGAAGCCTGAATTTACTTCCGATTCCGCTAAATTCTCCACATCAGGAATCAAAGAGTCCACACAGATTGTCAAGAAACTATATCTCGCACCTGCACAACGCGTGTTATTGGTTCGCACTTTCGAAAAGCGGACCCGTCAACCACTGGAAGGTGTACGGGTTGATCTGAAAGAGATGCCTAATGGAACTTCACGGGTCAAACAGGAAACCTTTGCCACGCAGTATCTTTTCATGGTTGACCCCAATAAGGACATGAGCGTCACGGGTACTAAAAAAGGTTATCTGCCGGAAACCAAATTGTTTAATACCAATGACAATCCGGATGCAGATACACTGGTCATAGATCTCTATCTCGAAATCGGAAACCTCGAAGACTTCCTTCCACTGGCCATCTACTTTAATAATGATGAGCCGGGAAGAAGAAGTAAATCAGAAACTGCTGCCGTCCGTTACCTGGAGACTTATGGTCCGTACATGGCACAAAAAGCACACTTCATCTCGAAGTATGGCGCTGCCTCTGCACCTGCCGATCGGGATGCCAACATCAAAGCTATTACAGAATTTTTTGAAGTGGATCTCGCTACCGGTAAACGCGAATTTGAATCCTTTATGCACATCCTGGAGCAATACCTGAAGGAAGGATTAACCTTTACCATCTACCTGAAAGGTTACACCAGTCCGCTGGCATCAAATGCCTATAACCTGAGCCTGGGTAATCGCCGGATCTCCAGTATTCAGAATGAATTCAAATCCTTCCGGGATGGTATCCTTTGGAAATACATGGAAACCGGCGACCTCGTCGTGACCCAGAAATCTTTTGGTGAAGAAACTGCACCCAAAAACGTAAGTGATGACCGCAAGAATGTGCGGAAATCCATTTACAGCCCTGAAGCATCACGTGAGCGCCGGGTAGAAATTATTGAAATTCAGAAATGATCGACATGAAATCCCATATGAAACATCTCATGTTCAACGTAACATCCATCGCAAAGCTGAGTATCGCCATCCTGGTACTGCTCTGTCTTTCGCAGGAAAAAGCCAGTGCAACCCACATTGTGGGAGGTAACCTGACGTATCGATGTCTTGGCCCCAACCAGTTTGGTGTCAACAGTTATGAAATCCGGTTGACGGTCCGTCGCGACTGTTTCCTGGGTGCAGGAAATGCTCCCTTCGATGATCCTGCATCCGTAGGTTTCTATGATGGACTTACCTTCCAGCGCGCTACCGTAGTAGGGATCAATGGTGAATTGAGAATGAATCTCAACCACCTTGATACACTGAATGAAATCCTGGTCAGTGATTGTAGTGTGGTCAGCGGTGATGTCTGCGTCCACACGACGACTTATGTCGATACCATTTTATTGCCCTACAATGCACATGGTTATATCATGGCTTACCAACGGTGTTGTCGTAACATGTCAATCACCAATCTTGTGGATCCTGACAATACCGGTATGACCCTGGTAGCAGAATTGAGTGCGCTTGCCCAACAGGAGTGTAATAGTTCGCCACAATTCAATGCATTCCCTCCCATCTATGTGTGTGTAAATAAACCCATCGAATTCGCAAGTTTCGCCGTTGACGCGGAAAATGACTCCCTCGTCTATTCTTTATGTGTGCCCAATGGAGGAGGGGATAAGATCTTCAATATGCCGCAACCTCCGCCCAATCCTCCGTATGTACCTGTGGTTTACCGGCCGCCCTACAGCCTTGCTAATCTGATGGGAGGTGTACCGCTGGCCATCAATCCGATCACTGGTATGTTGACGGGAACACCTAATACCATTGGACAGTTTGTAGTGGGAATCTGTGTGACCGCATATGATCGTGAAACTAAAATGCTTACCGGGGTAACGCGTCGTGATTTCCAGTTTAATGTACGTCAGTGTCGTGATGTGCCTGTAGCTGCTTTTACAGCACCGACATTAAATTGTGAAACCCTGACGGTGACGTTTGACAATCAATCGATCTTGTCGGATGAATATCGTTGGATCTTTGACTACAATGACCCGGATAGTCCAATGTCTACCGAATTTGAACCCACCTTTACCTATGATCATTCCGGGTTTTACAACGTAGCCCTGATTACCAGTGACAGCAATAATTTCTGTTATGATACCATCATTCACCAGATCGGGGTCTTTAATGAAAACATTATTGCAGATTTTACTTACGATGTAAGTTCCTGTACTACCGATGGCATTGTGTTAAATGTCACGGATCAGAGTAGTGGTTTTGGGGTTAATTATCCTGCTTGTGATTTTGAATGGTTGTTAACGATGGATAATTGTGTCATTCCAAGTACGGATCAGAACCCAACATTTACTTGTGATATCGACGGAACGGCCACAGCCTTTCTGGCTTATATTGTAACATCCTGTAATGGGTGCTCGGCATCGGAGGCCAAATCTTTCCCGGTTCATGAAATCACCATAGATCTTAATCCTTTAGCTGACTCCATTTGCTTTGGAGATACAGCGATCTTATTGCTCAATTGTGATACCACCACCTTTGATTATATCTGGGGACCTGGAAACGGATTGGACCCCACGGGCAGTCCGGATGGTTGTGCGATTGCCTATCCGGGAGTTTCATCGGATTACAACCTCACGGTGACGGATGGTTTATGTGAAGTCACAGGAAGCACGCACGTTGAAGTTCAACAATTGCCGGTTTTGGCATTTGATTATGAGACCGATTGCAAATCCTTACAGGTAGACTTCGATAATAACTCCACCGGCGGTTTTGCATTTATGTGGGACTTCGGAGATCCAAACATCACGACCGACGTTTCGACCCTTCCGAATCCATCTTATGTCTATCACCAGCCAGGAAAATATATTGTCACGTTAAAATCCGCAGATGGTTGCGATGTCAGCACGTCGCTGATGATTACTTCGAATGCCATTACGGACTCCCTCGGCAATACAGTTCTGAGCTGTTTTAACGAACCGGTTGAATTGAATCCTGTATTCGGTCCATATACCTACACCTGGTCTCCTTCGCAATTCCTTAATCCTCCTGATGGACCCAATCCAATTGCTACAGTAACTGCAAACACTACATTCTACGTGACTATCTCTCAGGCCGGCCTGGAAGGATGCGAAATTGTAGACAGCATCCTCGTATTGGCACCGGAAGATTTTACCGTGAATGCCGGGGCAGATGATACCATTTGTAATTTCAGTGATGTTATTCTAACTGGTACAACTACGATCAATCCATTGAACGTCTCTTGGATTAATGAAGAAGGTGATACGATTAGCCATGCAAAAATCGTGACGGTTCCGGCTCCAGATAGCACCAGAACTTACACCTTTGTTGGAGTAAATGAATTTGGTTGTACGACCTCTGACCAGGTGACGATATACAGGCCTGACACGCTCACGCCATGTCTGGTTAGCGAGAATATGACCTATTGTAACCAACAGGCTTTTATCCTTGAAGCTTGTCCCGTTCCGGGATTAACCTACCAGTGGTTTAATTCAAGCGGTGAATTAATTGGAGAAGGATTGACAGTGCCTGTGGCACCACATGACCCTGCTTGTTATGAGATTATCGCTACGGATCAAATTGGCTGTCAGGGCAATGAAATTATTTGCCTGACTCCTACTTATTTTGATTTGGATATTACCAGTTCGCAAAGTGTGTGTCTTGGAGAAGAACCAACCATTACCGTGACGGATCACAATAATCAGGATCTCAATTATACCTGGGCTCCTTCTGAATTGATTGGGTCTGGACAGGGAACAAGTTCAGTGGTGGTTCATCCAACGGATACGACCACATTCTCAGTGATTGTTGAAAATGATGATTTAGGTTGTCTCGATACCTTGTATTCAGAAGTGGTAGTTAACTTGTTTGAACCCATTAATGTAATAATCACTGCTGATCCTGATACCATCACTCTTACACATTCAACAGTGCTTACCGTTAACCAGGATCCTGGGTTTTTATATGAGTGGTCTTCCAATCCTCCACAGGATCCGATTCCACCCATTTATAACCCAACCGTAACGCCAGATACAGAAGGCGACATTACGTACACGGTTACCGTGACAAATGATGCAGGTTGCACGGATGTAGCATCGGTTTCGATCCATGTTCGTAACCCAAATTGTGATGAATCGGATATCTTCCTTCCAAATGCATTTTCGCCTGATGGAGATCATGAAAATAATATCCTCTGCGTAAGAAGCCAGTTTGTTTCCAGTATGGAACTCCATATCTATAGCCGCTGGGGACAGGAAGTGTTCAGCAGCACCGATCAGTCGATATGCTGGGACGGTACTTTCAAAGGGAAGAAACTGGAACCCGACGTTTTCGGGTATTACCTGAGTGTCGTCTGTCCCAACCAGGCCACCTATAAGACCCAGGGAAACGTGACCATCCTTAAATAAGAGATCCCTGATTGTCAGGCAGATAAGCTGAGCCCGTAAGCCCCAAACTTACGGGTTCAGTTTTTTTCTCCAACTTTGCACCCTCACGCTTCGATTTATGCAGGAAGAGCCCAAAAGCTGGTATCAGCGCCTTCGCCATGGTATTCAGACCGCCACCAAATCCAAAAAGGAGACTCCCGACGGTCTTTGGTACAAGTGCGAAAACTGCAACGAAACCAGTACCGTTAAGGACCTGAAGGAGAATTTCTACAAATGCCCGAAATGCCAGTACCACGAGCGGATCGGATCCAAAGAATATTTCGAACTGATTTTCGATGATGGATTCATTCATCTCTTTGATGAATTACTCTCCCTCGACTTCATGCAGTTTACCGACCTCAAGCCTTATGCGGATCGCCTCGAAGATGCCCGCAAGAAAACAGGCCTGAATGAAGCGATGGCTGTCGGCGCAGGAAAGGTTGAAGGGTACGGTCTCGTAGTCGCCGCTATGGATTTTAGATTCATCGGAGGCAGCATGGGTTCCGTCGTGGGAGAAAAGATCAGTCGCGCGATTGATCATTCCCTCGAACATAAAATCCCACTGCTGATCATTTCCAGGTCGGGTGGTGCACGCATGATGGAGTCCGCATTCTCCTTAATGCAGATGGCCAAAACATCAGCAAAACTTTCTCAACTCGCTGCTGCAAAGATTCCTTACATCTCGCTCATGACGGATCCCACCACTGGTGGTGTAACGGCAAGCTATGCGATGTTAGGAGACCTCAATCTCGCAGAACCTGGAGCTTTGATTGGCTTTGCCGGCCCTCGCGTGATCCGCGAAACAATCAAGAAAGATTTACCGGAAGGATTTCAGACCTCAGAGTTTCTGCTGGAACATGGCTTCCTGGACTTCATCGTCGACCGCAGTGAATTGCGTTCTAAGCTAGGCCTCGTGCTCAAACTGCTCGCTAACCAGCCTGCCGTTGAAGTATCTGAAGAGGTCACCACATCAGAATCTTAAACCGTTCTTCCAGCGGATCACATACTTCGATCAGTGCAGTAATAAACGATGGCCCAAGGCTTGCGTAGAAGGGAAGAAAATTATCATGACGCTCCTGTAATTTTCCATCAGGAAATAATTTCTCCTTAAGTTTTTGAATGCGCTTTAAGTGCGTTTCCTGTTGTTGCTTTTCTGCTCGGAGAATGCGAGCGCCCAATTGCTCAAGCCATTTCAACTGTTTGCTTTCTTCTGCTAAAATGGATTTGGCTAATGTAGGATCCACCTTTTCTGCCTTTTTAACTAAAGCAGCATATACATCCTGCAAAGATTTTTCTTCCTGTTCATACGTCAGGTGATCACCATGTTGGCGAATTAAAAAATTCTTGACGATCACGTGATATTCGTCCAGCAAATCCTCCCATAATAAATCAGCTTTCTCCATTTGAGATGCTGTGGCACCATCAATCGTAAGCAACGAATTTCTTCTGAGCAGCACCGGGAAATGTACCCCAGCCTCCTTAAACTGAGCTTTGCGTTCCAACCAGTAGGCCAGTTCACCACCACCACCCACATAGGCAATCCCCGGCAGGATGAATTCCTGGTAGAGCGGTCGTAAAATCACATTCGGACTGAAACGTTCAGGATGTGCATGCAGCTCCGCCACAATTTCTTCCAGGGAAAATTCCTTTTTCTGCTCCGCCAGGACAAATCCGCCATCAGTTGAATCAATGCGTTCCCGGGAGCCAGGAGATAAATAAAACAAGTTTATGGGCCTGCAATAGGATTGAGGTTTAAATCCCGCTTGCTCGAGTGCAGCCTGTGTCCGTGCTACCGTTTGCAAACTAAATTGAGAACGCAATTCTTTTTCCATGACAGGAATAAACGCCCGTTTCAACTCCACATCATCCATGTTGAATACCACCAGGCCATGATGTCCAAACAATGCAATCAACAACGCCTGGTGAAATTCTCCGTAGGTCGTACTTTTTTGTAAAGCTGTTTCCAGTAAAACCAGAAGCTCATTACCGTGTGGAGTATTCTTCAGAACTTCTTTTACCTGTTCCAACACACGATCGAGCCCTTCGGTACTTAATCTTCCACCCGGTCCGCCGGCAGTTCGTTCCCATTCCATTTTTTTTCCAAACAGGTACACATGATTGATCTCTGCCCAGTCATGATCTTCTCCGCCAACAATGAATACCGGCACAATGGGTTGTTCAGGATGTACATGGGTGAGTTGCCTGGCCAGATGAATGGTACTTGCAATTTTATACACATGAAATAACGGTCCCGTCAATAAGGTGGGCTGGTGCGCGGTGTGTATGGAATAGGTATTTTCGGATAATAATACCTGTTCTTCAATGGGTAGGTTATAACCGAGTTTGGCATATTGTTTTTTCAGCACCTTTACCCACAATGCTCTGTCCACAGGAAATTGCTTTCGGACTTCTACAGCCTCGGAGAATCCCTGCAGCGTTGGAGGATAAGCCACAAAAGGAGCCAATGCCGGATCATGCTTCAGGTAAGCCAGATCAGTGTGACTCCAGGAAGTCAACCGATCATATTCTACTTCAAATACCTTCATAACTGCCAAACAACCTTAAGCTTTCCGGAACAGCCCGCCCCGGATTTAGTTTAAGCCGGCAAGTTATCAAAACCATAAAGGTTTTCCTGACCTCATGTGATTTCCTATCTTTCCTTTTTCAAGTCAAGTTATATGAAAAACATGATCATCCTGCGTCTGTCAATCCTATTGATCTGTGCGCTGAATTTGCTTCCGGTTGCGTTTGGACAAGCCGCTAAACCAAAGACAAAAACTTCCAAAGCAGCACCGCCAGCTACTAACCCCAAATCAGGTTTTGATACCGTTTCGATCTCAGGTCTGAAATTCAGAAGCCTCGGACCGGCACTAGTCTCCGGACGTATTTCTGAATTTGCAGTGGTGCCCGGACATTCCAAATCCTATTTCGTGGCTACCAGTGCAGGCGGAGTATGGCGTACTAATAATGCCGGAAATACATTTGAATCTGTATTTGACAACGAAGGTTCTTATTCCATAGGAACTATCACCATCGATCCATCCAATTCAAGCACGGTATGGGTAGGTACCGGAGAGGCCAACAATCAACGCTCTGTTTCTTATGGTGATGGAGTCTATAAATCCGTAGACGGTGGAAGGAGCTGGAAAAATATGGGCTTGAAAAATAGTGAGCACATCGCCAAAATCATTGTCCATCCTAAAAATTCAAAGCTCATTTATGTGGCAGCTTATGGCCCCTTATGGGCTCCGGGTGGTGATCGTGGGGTCTATCGCTCGAAAGATGGAGGCAATACCTGGGAACAAATTATAAAACTAGATGATCATACAGGTGCTTGTGATCTTGTGATGGATCCACGTAACCCTGACATCTTGTATGCTGCAGCTCATCAACGACGTAGACATGTGTTTACTTATGTAGGTGGTGGCCCCCAGTCTTCCCTCTACAAAACAGATGACGGTGGAAATACCTGGGAGAAAGCCATCAATGGACTTCCTTCCAATGACATGGGCCGCATCGGCCTCGCGATCTCGCCAGCTAATCCAGGCATCATCTATGCCATGGTGGAAACTGCCGGAGATGGGGCAGGTGTTTATCGCAGTACCAATCAGGCTGCCACCTGGGAAAAACAAGGTGGATATTTCACGGCAGGTAATTACTATACCAAATTGATTGCCGATCCTAAGCAGGAAGATAAATTGTATAGCATGGATGTGTGGATGAAAGTATCCACGGATGGCGGTAAATCATGGAGCAATGTTGGTGAAGATTTCAAGCACGTGGATAATCATTGCCTCTGGATTGACCCGGAGGATACCGCTCATTTACTGGTAGGATGTGATGGTGGTGTATATGAAAGTTGGGACACCGGAAAAAACTGGGATTTCAAATCAAATCTTCCCATTACTCAATTTTATAAAGTCGCTGTGGATAATTCTTCGCCCTTCTACTTCATCTATGGAGGCACACAGGATAATTTCAGCCTGGGAGGGCCATCGAGATCCAGGTCTGGTAATGGAATAGCAAATTCAGAATGGTTCATTACCAATGGAGGTGATGGCTTTGAATCTCAACCGGATCCGTTTGACCCAAACATTGTCTATGTCCAAAGTCAATATGGAGTCATCGCCAGGTTTGATCGCATCAGTGGAGAAGGAGTTGGCATTCAGCCAACGGAACGGAAAGAAGAAAATGCCTATCGCTGGAATTGGGATGCACCATTAGTAGCGAGTACGCATGTTGCCGGAAGAATTTATTTCGCAGCCAATAAAGTGTTTGTCAGCGAAGACCGGGGCAATACATGGAACGTCATCAGTGATGATCTCACGCGCCATATCGATCGGAATAAACTCAAAGTGATGGGAAGAGTTTGGGGTGTGGATGCCGTTGCCAAAAATCAATCGACTTCGATATATGGCAACATCGTTTCATTAGCCGAATCCCCCATCAATCCGGACATCCTCTATGCAGGTACGGATGATGGACTTATCCAGGTCACCACCGATCGCGGAAAAACCTGGAGAAAAATTGAGCATGTCGCCGGTGCTCCGGATACCAGCTTCGTCAACATGATCATTGCTTCTTCACATGATCCGAAAGTCGTTTATGCTTGTTTCAATCATCACAAGTATGGAAATTTTAAACCCTATTTGTTTGTAAGTCGTGATCAGGGATTAACCTGGAATTCCATTTCTTCCAATCTTCCGGAACGCGGAACGGTGTATTCCATTGCTGAAGACCATGTGGATCCCAGCCTGCTTTTTGCCGGTACAGAATTTGGTTGCTTCGTCAGCAATAATGGAGGTAAAAGCTGGAAGAAACTCGCTGCAGGTCTTCCTACGATTGCCGTCAAAGACATGGCGATTCAACGTAGGGAAAACGATTTAGTGTTAGCCACTTTCGGACGTGGGTTCTATGTGTTGGATGATTATTCAGCACTCCGCAATCTCAATGATCAAAATCTCAGCCAGGCCGCTTACATCATGCCCGTCAGAGATGCTTTGTCATTTGAATACAGCTATCCTCTGGGTTTGCCGAAACAGGGTTTCCAGGGCAACAGCTATTACCAGGGTGAGAATCTCGGACACCAGGCTTTGATCACGTTTAATATCAAGGATAAAATCATGTCTTCCCAGGAGATCCGTAAAAAGGAAGATGAACGAATAGCGAAAGCCAATCAGGACAATACTTATCCGACCTATGAACAATTGGCCAAAGAGCGGGATGAAGACAAAGTCCTGCGTTACCTGATCATTAAGGATGAACAAGGAAATGTTGTTCGGAAATTTTCCATACCAGCAGATCGCGTTGGTGTACAACGGTTGTCCTGGGATTTGAGGAGTATGGATAAGGATCCTGTATCCAATGGATCTCCTTCCTTTTACAATCCGTTTGCTTCTCCTTCCGAAGGTCCTTTAGTATTGCCCGGCACCTACACCGCATCTCTGGCGATTTGGCAGGAGGGTAAACTTACTTCGATTGGCAATACTCAATCCTTTAAAGTAACATCGCTCGTGTCCGGTCTTCCTGCAAAAGATGTTACCGCGGCGGTATTATTTAAACGAAGAGTGGAAGATGTGCAACGTGTTCAGAATTCGGTAGCCAGTGCAATTGGCGATGCGCAAGGAGAAATTTCACAGATCCGCAATACTATTGCTAAGATGGAGACGATAGATGATGCCTGGTATACGGAAGTAAATCAGATTGATCAGCATTTGAAAAAGCTCAGTCGCACAATGTCAGGTGACCCCTTACGGGTGCAGCTTGATATGGATCCTGTACCGACCCTGGAATCACGACTTGGAAAGATTGGAGGCGAAGGAAAGTATAGTTCTTCTGATCCCACCGGCACCCACCAGCAAAACCTGAAGTGGGTAGAGGAAGATTTGAAGCTCGTGGTCAATGAATTAAAAGAAATTCTGGAGAAGGATCTTCCTGCGCTTCGATTCAAATTGCAGCAAGCCGGAGCTCCGTATACACCCAATGTCATTCCTTATTTCAAGCCTAATTGAGTAACAGCAGCAGAGTCCTCGAAAACGCTTACCCTGCTTTTTTCGTTTCTTGAAGCCAATGAGTGTGGAAATGCATAAGATTGGGATTGCTTTATCGGGCGGAGGTACTCGAGGAATAGTTCACATAGGGGTGCTTAAAGCACTGGAAGAGAATGGAATATATCCTACCATTATTTCGGGTACTAGTGCCGGAAGTATCGTGGGGGCCATGTACGCACATGGATACAACCCGGCCGAAATGCTTTCCATCGCCAGCGAGCGCAGCCTGCTCTGGATGTTTTCACTTAGGCTTCCTACCCGCGGTTTTGTGCGCCATACCTTTCTTCGGAAGATGCTGACCCGATACATACCGGAAAACTCCTTCGAAGATCTGAAGAAACCCCTCTATGTCGCCATTGCTAATCTGAATACCGGTAAAAGTGAAATTCGTCATACAGGTCCACTTCATGATGTGATCGTCGCTTCTTCTTCGATCCCGGTGTTGTACGAACCAGTCCGATTGGGAGAATACTGGTATTCCGATGGTGGTCTCCTGATGAACCTTCCGGTGACTCCCATCAGGCCTTTAGCTTCTTATATCATTGCGGTAAGCCTAATTCCCCGCATGGAATTGTCCTCCGAAGAAGTGAATACGATATCGGGCATTGCTGCGCGTTCGTTTAACCTCGCGACCATCAACACCATTGAACCTGAATTGAAGTTTGCGGACGTTGTCATTGAGCCGGAGAAAATTCATCAATACAGTAAATTCAATTTTGGTAACATCCGCGAGATGCACGAAATCGGCTACAGCGAAACCATTAAAAAAATTCCGGAAATACAGGAAGCCCTCAGTAAATTGAAAAGTACTGATCACAAGATCAGCTGATCACATAATCTCCAGAACTCCCTTCAGGGGATCGGCGCAGACGAGGGGCGAGGGGTCAATTCATATACAAACCCCATTCCTCTGTATTCAGGATCTTGAGGTCAATGTTTTCTTTTAACGTAGTGGCCAGGGACATCCCCACATATTTGGGATAGATGGGAAACATCTTATGCTTGCGATCAACCAGTACAGCTACTTCAAGTTTTTTAGGAATAATTTCCAAAATAGGTTTGCAGGCATAAAAGGTGGTGCGTCCGGTGTTGGCCACATCATCAATCAGGATAATCGATTTTCCTTTCAGGGATTCTACAGGCGTATCCAGATCGATGGAAGCGGACAGGGGAGCAGCAGGGTTGAGCCGGATGGAAAACAAGCTGATGGTGATATCCGTGATCTTTTTCAGTTCCGTCATGAGCAGCTTGCCAAAGCCCATCCCGTTGTTGTTAATGCCAATCAGGATGATGGTTTTCTCCTCAAAATTGTTTTCAAGGATTTCAATCGCCAGGCGTTTGATTTTCTGGCGGATCTGGGCCTGGTCAAGGATTTTCATGTAGCGAAGGTTTCGTGATCCTGATTCTCCGGAATGGGCAGGATTCCTGGCCCCAAAATAGCCACAGCCGGGGAAAATTACTAATCTTTGTTCAGGGCAATCCCCGGAGGCTGATGTATATAAGTTCCATTTTTTTCATCACGATCACACTGTGCGCCTTTCTCATAGCCGGACGCCAGTTTTACCGGATCTATCAACGGATCCATTACGGTACCCCTGAGACTATTACCGGGCATACCCGTGAGCGTTGGCGTAACTTGTTGCTGATCGCTTTCGGTCAAAAAAAGATGTTTAAACGTCCCATTCCGGCCATCCTGCATCTCTTCATTTACGTGGCATTCCTGCTCACGCAGGTGGAACTGATCGAAATCATGATGGATGGCATTTTTGGCTATCATCGTTTTTTCGCAAAGTCCCTTGGTGGCTTTTACACGTTTGCGATCGGCACCATTGAGGTGTTATCCGCACTCGCTTTAGTGGCCACACTTTTTTTCCTGGCGCGCCGTAACCTGATTCGCCTCAAACGATTCTGGAAGCAGGAGATGACCACCTGGCCGCGACTCGATGCCAATCTCATCCTCTTCGCCGAACTCACCCTGGTATGTGCCATTCTGCTCATGAATAGTGCAGATACGGTTTTGCAAACCATGAACCCTGAAGAATATCACAACACCGGATTTTTACCAGTGAGTGGCTGGCTTGGACCTTTGTTGTTTAAGCATTTTGCCTATGACTGGCTGGTGTGGCTTGAACGGATAGGATGGTGGCTGCATGTACTCGTGGTGTATGGATTTCTGCTTTATTTACCTGTCAGTAAGCATCTTCATATAGTACTGGCCTTCTTCAATTCCTGGTATGCTAAAATCAAACCAAGAGGCGAGATGTCCAATATGCCGGTCATCATGAATGAAGTTCGTTCGATGTTAGGGGTACCTGTGGATTCACCTTCAACGGAGGCTGATGTGTCTACATCCTTTGGCGCAAAGGATATCATGGATCTCTCGTGGAAAAATATCCTGGATGCATTTTCCTGTACAGAATGTGGCCGTTGCACCATCGTGTGTCCTGCTAATATCACCGGTAAGAAATTATCTCCCCGGAAAGTGATGATGGATATTCGCGACAGGGTAGAGGAGATTGGTAAAAAGATTGAATCAGGTTTGCCACGCTATATCGATCCTGAGAAACAAAAGGACGGAGCGGTTTTGAGTATTGCTAATTTTAATGATGGCCACAACCTCTTTGAACGCATCACTCCGGAAGAGATTAACGCTTGCACTACCTGTAATGCCTGCGTGGAAGCTTGCCCCGTTTTGATTGATCCGTTGGATCTGATCCTGCAATTGCGCCGATACCAGATTCTCATGGAATCCAAAGGCCCTCCGGATTGGGTGCCCATGTTTAACAGCTTAGAAAGCAGCGGTTCTGCCTGGCAGATCCCTGAGCCCCGCAGTAAGTGGGCACAATCCATCAATGATTAATCGAATACACCATAACCGCACATGATCAGTGATCACATCGATATCCGGACTATGGCCCAACTGGCAGCAGAAGGCAGAAAGCCGGACTATTTATTTTGGGTGGGTTGTGCAGGCAGTTACGATCCGCGAGCTCAGAAAGTGAGTAAGGCATTAGTCCGACTGATGCATGCTGCCGGTGTTGATTTTGCCATCCTGGGAGATGAAGAAGTTTGTACTGGTGATCCTGCACGACGTGCCGGCAATGAATTTCTTTTTCAAATGCTGGCTCATCAAAACATCGGAACACTGGCGCAATATGGCATCACGCGCATTGTAGCTTCTTGTCCGCATTGCTTTAGTACACTCATGAATGAGTATCCGGATCTCGGTGGACATTATGAAGTCATTCATCATACCCAACTCATTCATCAGTTGATGCGGGATGGAAAAATCAAACTGAAGGAAGGGGAGTCCATGGAAACAGTCACCTATCATGACTCCTGCTACATGGGCAGAGTGAATGGAGTTTATGAAGTGCCGCGGGAGGTGATGTCCTCCCTGAAGGTGGAGTTAAAGGAAATGTCAAGGGCTCGTAGCAATGGGTTATGTTGCGGAGCAGGCGGTGCCCAGATGTTTAAGGAAGATGAGCCGGGTGACAAAAGAATCAATATCGAACGTACGGAAGAAGCGATGACGACGGGAGCGAAGGTAATTGTCACCAATTGTCCTTTCTGCCTGACCATGATGAGTGACGGCGTGAAGGCGAAAGATCAACAAGATGATATGATGGTATATGATTTGTCGGAATTAGTGGTTAACAGGATGGCGTGAGCGGTCGATTTGCTCCGCGACCATATTGCCTGACGGCGACCACAAGACCATTTGTTTCGTTGCTTTATGTTGTTTAGAAGAATGTTATGAATTTTAGCTTTACATGTAGTCACTTGCATGGTCATATGGTCTGAAGCCTACGTTTCAATATGGTCGCGAAGCACATGGTCAGAAACTTTATATTAAAGTTGGTCGCGAAGCACATCGTCCAAAAAGCCATCACATGCTCTTTTCGCGCAGCACCTGTGCAACCCTAAGTTTCAACATGGTCGCGAAGCACATCGTCCTTTCTTACCTTTACCCGTAAATCTGATCTATGCGCAATCTCTTAGCCTATCCCGATGAATCCCGTGTGTGGGTCTACCAGGCAGACAGGCCGTTTGCAGATGAGGACATCATTCCCGCCAATGAGGATATTGAAGCCTTCTGCGATCAGTGGACCAGTCACAATCGAGAGCTGAGGGCACTGGGAGGAATTATGCACGATCTCTTTGTCGTCCTGGTCGCCGATGAGACCCATGCATCCGCCAGCGGGTGTTCTATCGATAAATCGGTCGCTTTTGTCAAATCGCTGGAACAGAAGTACGGTCGAAAGTTGTTAGACAGACATACCGTAGCCTGGCTCGATGACCGGGAGCAAATTCATTTGACTCCGCTCAGCGAATTGAAACAAGCAGTGGCCGATGGAAAACTAACTATGGAGACCCGGGTGTTCGACAACCTGGTAGCCACCCGAAAGGATTACATCAGTCGATGGGCAACTCCTCTGGGAGAATCCTGGATGAAGAAATTTGCTGTTTAGTATAACGCAGTGCAATCACATAACAGACTTAAGTAAAACTAGATGTTTGGAAAAGTAAAACGATGGCTCGGCATTGAGGGCGTAAAAGTCACGATGATCCTACCGGAAGCCGTGTCAGGGGAGTCAGGAGTATTGGATGGTCAGCTTCGGTTTGAAACCATGCATGCCCAGACCGTTAGCCACATCAAAGTGGTGATGACTGAAAAATATATCCGCGGCCGTTTTAAAAACAAACTCGCGGATCTCTATACCATCGGGGAGATCGAACTCGATGAAGAAATCGAAGTACCTGCCGATGTACCCATAGTGATTGACTTTCATTTGCCTTTCACTATTTCCAAATCAGAGATGGATGAGCTGGCTTCAAAGAATATAGTCTTCAAAAAGCTTGTCAATACTGCCAAGGCAATCAAGAATGTAAAATCCCACTTCTATGTCCAGGTGGAAGCGCAGGTGAATGGTACGGCGCTGAATCCGTTTGAGAAGCAGGAGGTAACAATTGTATAAGGTAAAGGCAGAAAAGGTAAAAGGCAGAAAGGTATAAAGGGCTGAAAGGTAAAAAGGCACTTTTAAATCCAAGTGGGGATTCCGTTTTTGCCCCTAAATCCCCTGGCGCCTCCGCTGGGTAGCTTCAGCGCCCGCGGAAAGGGGAATTCCTTTTGATTTCGTTAAGGCCTTGCCAAGGGCGAATGTCACTCACGAATGACGAATGACGATTCACGTAAGCTCACGGTTCACGGCTCACGGTTCACGATTAGTTACTGCACATTCTCCTTCTTCTGCTCCAGCGATTTCTGGTCGAGGATTTTCTTCAGCTCTTCTTCGGACTTACCTAAATTTTCGAGGAGGAATTTAGCGGACTCTGCAAATTCATTCGTCGGATACTTAGCTAGGAATTCATTGTAATATTTGCCGGCTTTTTCATAATCCTTCAGGTCATTGTCATAGGTGAAGGCTTTTAGGAAGAGGGAAGTGGCGCCACGTTTGTGATCGGGATATACTGAGATGATCCAGTCGTAGAGTTTGATCGCGCGCGGAATATCGCGAAGTGTCCTGGCCGTTTCTGCAGCACGATGAAGGTGCTCTGGTGCATTGGGCAAGGCAGGGTTGGCCATCACGGCAAGCTGACAGGCATCGATGTAGAGATTGGCCATGGACTCATTCAATCGGAAGGTGGAATCGTTGAACATATTTTGCCCGATATAGCGAAGGGTAGAATCTACATCAATAGAAGCGGTTTCAATTTTGGCAGCATAATCTTTGGTGCGGGTGTCTTCCGGAAAACGGGTGACAAAGGATTTATAACCTACCTGGCTCAGGGGGGCGTTGTTTTGCTTGTCCACAATGGTGATGACTTCGGCGAGGCGATCTGCCTGGTCGGGACGATCAGCATAGTGGGCCATATAGAGGCTGTAAAAATCCATAGCATCATAGATCCGGTTTTTGGCATCGCTCAGATGGGCGGCGCGCAGGATCTGGCGGGCGGTGGCGGAATCCGCATAGCCTTTCTTTTCGGCAAGCTGGCTGATGGTGGTATAGAGCTTAGCGAAGGTGCTGTCATTGCTGCTGGCTTCGGCTGCTTTATAGGCTTCGTCGACGGCTTTTTCTTCCGGAGAGGTATTGTTTTTGCAGGCGGCCAGGACGGCCAAAAGGAGGATGAGATGGATCAATTTCATGGGAACGGACAATTCTGGGGAGCAAATGTAAACATTACCCCATCGACGGGAAATGTAAAATTGGGGGAAGATGTGAAGGGAAGCTTAATGGATGACGTGACCCGTGACCCGTGAGTGGTGATAGATGTGGGGGGAACGCTAATTACGCAAATGGAATATTGAAAAGCTAATTACGCAGATTAACATTGGGCATGACACAAATTACCGCATAGGTAAGGGAATCTGCGTATGGGTTTATACCCGTTGTATTTCTAGCTGCGCGAAATGCTTCCCTGCGTTGCTGCGGAATGGCGCCCCTTGCATTTCCTGCTGCGCGAAATGCTTCCCCTGCGTTGCTGCGCAAACGCCGGGGCCGATAAGTATTCGTTGTGAGTTTTAACTCATGAGTTGGGTGGGGGAACGCTAATTACGCAAATGGAATATGGAAAAGGTAATTACGCAGATTAACATTGCGCATGACACAAATAACCGCATAGGGCAGGGAATCTGCGTATGGGTTTATACCCTTTGTATTTCTAGCTGCGCGAAGTGCTTCCTCTGTGTTGTTGTGGAATGGCGCCCCTTGCATTTCCTGCTGCGCGAAATGCTTCCCCTGCGTTGCTGC
>JADMIO011298019.1_pt1 | contig 46511 bp, 38 predicted proteins | sample 8958161 | NCBI WGS metagenome assembly JADMIO01 (sample SAMN16585339, study PRJNA669376) | soil metagenome | isolation source: Crop rotation soil | place: USA: Cullars Rotation, Alabama | collected 2011
CGCGACAACTTGTCCACGTGGAATTCTAAGCTTAGGATCCCAATGTGCTGGAAAGCTTGACCACGTGCCGCCCGCGCGTGCCCATACTCCGTCCGGCGCGGCCGCGAGCGCTTGACCAGCCGCGGAGCCAGCCGGTAGCGCCAGGAGTGCCGATACATTAGCGGGCCCGGCCTCTACCGACCACGCATTGTCACCCGGTGCCAGGCCCGCCACGACCCCGCCCGAAGCGGCAATCACCGTCCCGTCCGCCAGGGCGGCAATCGCCGTTGCAGCTTCTGACGGAAGTCCGTCACCGTTGCTGAAGAACTCCCGTACGAGCTGCGGGTAAGGGGTGAGATATGTGGGCTGCGACATCTGACGCAATCTCCGGACCGACGCCTCTCCCCGAGCGACGGACGCGTTTAACGCCGCAATGCACATCTAAGGGGAGAATCAAGATCGTGCTTAGCACGCCCTTGACCAGACCCGCTTCGAACTCCTCCAGCGATGTCACGGATGGTCGCTAGTTTCTCAACCGTTTGCGTCAAACCAATCGGTGGTAACGGCCCAACCAGTACGGAAGCAGCCACATCGTCTGGTCTTCTTCCCGGTGGTTAAGAGTATCGCCGCCGTCGGCGCCGTACGGGTTACCGTTCCATTTGTGGAGCGGCCGTTCGATCCAGGACAGCGCCTTCAGGAGTTGCGGAGAACCGAACCGGTCCGGGTTCGGATCCCAGACGAGGTCGGCTCGGATGGAATTGCGCACCACGTAGGTTGAGAGATCCAACGGGATCTCCTGAAGCGTCCTCAGGGAGTTGGCAAGATCGCTCGGTTTGCCGGTGCAGGCCCCGTATATGAGGTTCCACGGCGCCGCGCTTTCGGGCCGGATGTACTGCCAGAGAGCTTCGAAAAGCTTCATGTACAATCCGCGGATCACCGGGTCCGTTTCGAGTTGGAGCAGCGGATAGAACGCCAGGTATCCCAGCTCTTCGTCAGAGTGATTGAAAATACTGGAATCCGGTAGCTCAATATCGGCCACGTTCTGAGCGTAGTGGTGGTTTTCGATCAGGTCCTTGGCCCCGGCTGCGTAGCGCGGGTCCCCCACAACCATGCTGGCCACCTTCAGGTGCGAAAGGATCAGCATGCAGTTGCCTTTTTCGCCGGCCCAGTTAGGATCGTCGTTCAACCTCTCCGGCGCCCAAACGCCCCAGCGGGTGGGCAGTCCGTCGAGATCGACCAGGTACCAACCGTGGTCGATGATGTGGTCCATGATCCGCTTGCAGGTTGCGCTAACTAGCGCCTTTTCCGCCTTGTTGGCAACGAGCTTGTAGTAGCAGTAGAACGCCAGGAAGTGCCCGACGATCTCATCGGACGAAGTGTCCCCCTTCCACCACCAGCCCGGCGCCACCGGAGATGGGTGCCATTGTCCGGTGGAGCGATCCGCGAAGTGGGGCTCGTTCTCGTTGGCGATGGCGCGGGCGGGGAAGCCGGAGATACCCGTGTACTCCTCCAACCGAAGCATCGCCTGCATCGACTTCCAGGCCTGCGCTTTGGCCTTCGGCTCCTTTGTCACGGCGTATCGAAAGCATTGCGACGCCACGTACATGCTCGTCCAAAGCCCGTCATTGTCGCTGATCTCCTGATAGGAGTCCGTATAGTCGTTCCAGTCCCGCCGGAAGATCACGGTTACGAAGCCGTTCCGGCGATTACGGCTCTCCAACTGCTTCTGCATCAGGTCCGCTTTGTGCTGAAGCGTGATCTTCGGCGAGTCGATGTGAGAGAGACCTGCGGGTGTGCCCACCCAGACCTCGCTGCGATCCACTGCCGCAATTCCCGTGACCTGGTTATCCGGCATCCATTGCAGGCTGGCGAAATAGGTCCAGGCATTGCCGTAGTAACGCATCAGCCCCTGGTCGGTCCCCAGCCAGAGGCTGCCGTCATCGGCACGCGTCAAACGGGTGATGTCGGGAAGAGGGACGCCGCCGTTGGGTCCCGTGAGGAGCTGTGAGCTGCCATTGGCGGTGAACACCAATAACCCGATGTTGGTGGCGGCCGCAAACTGGTTTCCGTTCCAGAACGTCACGTCCCGCACGTCCGCACTCGCTGCGGGGATCTCGATCCACTGATGGTGCTCCGCGTCCAGGCGGAAGAGCCCGTTTGCCGCGGCTAGAGACACCTCGGTCGCGGAATTCGGTGCGAGGGCCCGGCCAGCTCCGGTAGTCGCATCCAGGGGCTGTGCCGCTAACCACCCTCCCTGATAGCGCCAGGACTGCGTGGGAGTGAGCGCCCACGGGGCGCCGGTGGTAACCTCTACGGCCAGGCTAACGGCGTCGGTGGGACTGCCTGGCATCCGCGACCAGGCGTTGCCCTTGCGCGCCCACACCCCGTCCGGTGACGCCGCAAGCGCCTGCCCGACTTTGGAGCCGACCGGCAGCGCCAGAAGTGCCGCGACATTCGTCGGGCCCGTGTCCGTGCGCCACGCATCCGCATTCCGCTTCAGACTCACGACGACGGAGCCTGACACGGCAAGCACGGTCCCATTCGACAGCACGGCCACCGCACCGATGGAGTTCGAGGGGAGGCCACTGGGGGCGTCGAAAAACTCGCGGACGAGCTGGGGATACGGAGTGAGGGACGGAGGCTTGGGCATGCTGCGTGTCCTCGCGCCGGTCAATAACAAAGGCGGGCCTGAGCGCACTTGCTCTGACCGGCCCTTGACCGCACCTGTCCGAAACTCCTGCGGACCCGCAGGTACCTACGCCTCCAGGGTAAGGTTGTCGACATACTGCCGAAGCTCGTTGCGCGCCTGATTCTCCGCCTCGCGCAGCCTCGCCATCTCCTCGCGCAGGTGCTCGATCCGCGTCTCCTGGTCCGTCAGCTTCTTCACATACTGCTGATATAGAGCGTTGGTTCGGTCGAGCTGCGCCATGTTCTGACGGATCCGCGCCTGCTCCGCATCGATCGCTTTGACGTCGTTTTCCCGCGCCGCTCGCTGCGCCTGGAGATCGGAGATCTTCCGCCGGCGCGCCACCAAATCCTTCAACGCTCCGCGCAGCTTTTCCGACACCTTCCCGTTTTGTGCGTACGCCACCAACAGGTTCAGGTCCGCGTCAATCAGCGCGATCTCTTCCCGGACCGGACGCTCCGTCACTACCTTCAGGGGCTCCGTCTTTCCTGCCGGCACCGGTACTCGGAACCGGTAGGCGTCCGCCGTTTTCTCCGAAGGCTTGGCGGGCTCCGCCAAACTAAACTCCGGCACGATCGCCTGCTGCACCAGGACCTTTTTTGCCTGATCGCTCTTGTTGCGGAAAGTGTAGGTATTCACCTGCTGCTGCTTCCGCGTCACGACCAGCACCCCGCTCTTCGCCGATAGCGAAAGCGTCTCCTGATGCTGCCGCGGCGCCTCTCGGGCCGCGACGAGATCCAGGTCCACCGCGTAGGAGAGAAAGCGATCCTCGCCGGGACGAAGCGTCCCGATCTGCGCGTCCCCGGCATAGATCCCGTCTTCGAACAGAGTGATCGGCCCGCCCGAGAGCTGGAGCTTCGTGTTGTTCTTCAGGCGGAAGCCGTTGAGCGCGTGAGTTGCATCCGACGCGGGATCATAAACAGAGATCTTCTCGCCCGTTACGGATGCAGTGACGATCGGGACCATCGCCGCCTGTCCCTTGGCGATGGAAACCGGCTGCTCGATGCTGTAGGCGAATAGCTCTCCCACCCCGCCCCCCTGGGCTTCCGATGCCACGCTTTGCGCTAGCGCGCTGGAGGCAACGTCGAAAGTCGCCTTGCGTCGGGCCTCATTCAATTCGGCCGAGGGCCTCCCGGAAGGTCCCGGAGGGCCGGCTGGTCCAGCTTCCCCGGCCGAGCCGCCACCCGCTCCGCCAACGGCCGCGGCGCGGAACCCTAAGTTGACCGCTCCTGTAATGCGGGGCATCCGCGCCACCTTGCCGTCCACGCCAGACGCTCTCTCGTCGGACGGCGCCAGGAGGTCTTCGCCGTAGGTCTGGGGGGTGGGCGATCCGATCACCTGGGCTTGCACCACCGGCCGCGGCACGTAGAGCGGCTGGTAGAGGTCCTGGATGAAGCTGACCGGCCGGCCGGAGATGAGACTCAGGTGGACGTTGTTCCAATCCTCGTCGGTGGTGTTCTCCACGATGGCCCACCCCTGCAGGTACGGCTTCTCCTTATCGCTGAGCACCAGGCGATAACTCGTCTTCCAGACCGGTGTCTCCTGCAGGTAACCGGCCCGCACCTCGCGCGCGCCGCCGCCCGCGAATTTCAGCTCCACGTTTCGCCGCTGCTCGTTGAGGCCGGTCGAAAGCGTCTCCAGGCTGCGCCGCAGCTCCCTGTCCAGCCGCGCATCGAGCAGCTTGACTTGTGTCACTTGCTCCAGTGGAATGGCCCGAAGTCCGGTCTCCGTCACGACGTTGATTACATCGACTCGCACCAGGGCGCCCGGCCGGCCATCCACCGGGATTTCCTTCGTGCTGATGCTGAGGATCCTACCTTCGACGGAGGTGCCTCCCATCTGAAGCCGCACCATCGCTCCCTGAAACTGACGAAGCAGCGTGCCGAGCGAGATCGAGGGATCCGGCGCCTGGCCGGGGCCTCCCGGTCGCCTAAGGGCCGCATCGTTCGTCGCGTAGGTCACCGGACGGACGTTCCCTGCAGGGTCGAACAACACCAGCGACTTGAGAATATCGTTCACCTGTTCAGCGCGAAACGAGAGTGACAGCGATGCCGGTCCGTCGACGCGTCCCGAACGCTGGAAGTAGCCCACACCGCTGCTGAACAGCACAACGTCTCTTAAAGGGATACCCGAGCCGCCCTCGGGAGCCTGGGCCGTAACTGCGCTGCAAAGTCCCGCGGCGGCGATTAACAGCACACTCGCGGTAAAGGGAAAACCTCGTGGTGCCAACAGTAAGACCCTCCTGATCGTCTTGGCGAAGGCCCGTTGGCACTCCGCGTATGGGTATCATTCAATCAATTGTCCGAACCTACCCGGCGGCGTCTATGCACATGTCCGCTGGACCCGAGGGATAGGGCCCGGTTATAAAGGCGTGGTGGTACGGCAAGCGCGGCAAGCCCACTCCGGCCCTGCGCTTGCACCTGCCGGTTGGAAGGCGCGGAGGGCTGACGGGTTACAGTGCGCCTCCGCGGTATCGACCACCTGGGCGCCCCACTTGGAAGAAACGCCACGGCGCGTCATTTCCATACACGTGTCAGGAGAACAAGATGAGCAAAGATGGACAGGAGGCGAGCCTCGCCGACGTCAAGGCAGCGGCGAGGGAGCTTGTCCAGACGGCCGCCGAAAGCAGTGTGGTAGCCCCGGATCTCTTCCCGTACGGCGTCAACCGCGTCGCCGTGACGGTGAAGTCCGGATCGATTGAAGTGAGTCTCGAGATCTCCGGACCGGACCACAGCCACGAATCCGAGGAGGACATGTGGCTTGAAGCCGAGCCGAACGATCTCTTCGACGAATCCGAGGACTGACCCTCGCCGTCTCACCGACTCAAGAGGATGCGCGCGCCTCATCATTCAAGCTACCAGCCAGATCTGGATCCGGATCTCGAACAGATTGTCGAAAAGGTTTCCACCGAGCACGGCTTTGACGTGCGGGGTTACAAGCGCTCGACTCTCTACCGCCGTATCCGAAAGCGGATGCTCGATGCCGGATGCGAGCGCGCCACCGACTATCTGGCGCGACTAGAGAGCGAGCCGTCCGAATTCGGCGCTCTGTTCGACACCATTCTGATCAACGTCACGAGTTTCTTCCGCGACCCAGACGCGTGGGACCTACTCCAGGGACAATGTCTGGCAGAGTTGGCCGTTCGACGAGAATCCGGAGAGCCCATTCGGGCATGGAGCGTCGGCTGCGCCACGGGCGAAGAGGCCTATAGCCTGGCGATAGCACTGGCGGAGGCGCTGGACAGTAAACCACCACGCTACATCCGGGTGTATGCGACGGACGTGGACGAGCCGGCACTTAGCTTCGCCCGGTCTGCCACCTATCCAGTCGAGGCTCTGGCATCGGTATCAAGCGAGAGGCGCACCCGGTTTTTCGACGAACTGCCCGGCGATCGGTTTGGGATCAAGCGCGACCTTCGCGCCAGCGTGGTTTTCGGACGTCACAATGCGCTCGTGGATCCGCCGATTTCGCGGTTGGATCTCGTCGTTTGCCGTAACCTGCTGATCTATTTCGACACCCAGACGCAGGATCAGCTTCTCGGGCGGTTTCATTATGCATTGAAGGATCAGGGAGTTCTTTTTCTCGGCAAAGCTGAGACATTGATGTCGCGCGCTGCACTGTTCATTTCCACCGAGCCCCGTCACCGCATCTTTCGGCGAGTCCCACGGGTGGAAACTGCCCCCGAGATGGCCTCGAGCAATGCCTCGCTCCGGGTGGATGTTCCGATTGCAAGCTCGCCCTGGGGTGCAGCGCCAACGAATCCGGGCCTCCCTCCCGTCGGCAACGATACCTGATAGGAACCCCAATATGCTTACCCCCGATGGCTGCCGAGAACGCCAGCACCGATTCCTCGCTCGCCTTGAAGAGGCGCACCTCCCTGCCGCTCTGGTTTCCCACCCTCGGGACATCTATTACCTCACCGGCGTGCTGCCGGAGATGACCTCATACCCTTATCCCAGCCTGCTCTTCCTCGGTCCAGGGCAGCGGTCCTGGCTGGCGACGGGTCATTCCGGCGGAGAGCCGGTAGTTGATGAGCTTCTTGAGTACCCCACGTCCGAAATGGGGACGGTGAATCCGGACAACTGCCGAAGGCTGGCGGAGCTAATTCGCCCGCCAATGCGGCGTACCACGAATCTCTCCGGCATCGGCTTTCAGCGCGAGAGCTTGTCGCGCGCGATCGCTGATTCCATTGAATTCGCCGGAGCGCCGCGAGATTGGGTACCAATTGACGAGATCCTCCAGGACCTGCAGCTTCGAAAGGACGCCGACGAGATCGCCTGCATCAAGAACGCGATTGGCGCCACGCTGGCCGGCTATACGCGCGCCCAGCAGGTGATTGAGCCCGGCCGTACGGAGCTGGAAGTAATGACCGAGTGCCAGACCGCCGCGCAGCGCCACTCCGGGCACCACCACTATTACAACGGTGACTTCCAGTCCAACAACCCGGGAGGGTTCGCGCGAAACCGCAAGATCGAAGCCGGTGAGCTGTACATCATCGATGCGTGGAGCGACGTGTCCGGATACTGGTGCGACATGGCGCGTGCGTGGGTGGTCGGCGGCGAGCCGTCCAAACTCCAAGCGGAAGTCTACGAGCACCTGGCCGGCATTCTGATGTCCGTACCCAAATTGGCGAAGGCCGGAGAGAGCACGCAGGAATTCTGGCGAACCATTGACGCTCGAGTCCGGGAACATCCACACCTGGCGAAAGGCGGTCTCACCCACCACGCCGGGCATGGCATCGGCGTACGCGTCCACGAAGGGCCCGACCTGAACCGCGACCGCGGCGGCACGTTCGAGGTCGGCAACGTCTTTACGTGTGAACCGGGGGCTTACTCCCAGGAGCTCCGCCGCGGCATTCGGCTGGAGAACCTCTTCCATGTCACGGACGCCGGTGTCGAGGTGTTGTCCCCGTACCCACTGTCGATCATCCCTGATCGCAGTCTGGGTCAGTAGGTCGGAAAACCAGGAATCACTGCGGCAACCGCGAGCGATGGAGCCCTGCGGGAGTTAGCCGGAGGTGGACGCTTTTTCCCGGCTGCTCAGCGCGCTGCGGAGCCGGCTGTAGATATTCAGTGGGAAGTCCACTTTCCGCGACGCGAGGATCTCGGTAGCCCGCACGGTGTCCAGCGGGCGGCTGAACAGATACCCCTGCATCCGCTCGCATTCGAGCGATCGGAGTGCTTCGAGCTGCTCGATCGTCTCAACCCCCTCGGCAATAGGATGGAGGTTCAGGTTCCGAGCCATGGCCACGATGGCCGAAGTGATCGCCCAGTCGCTCTGGTCGACGGTGAGGGTGCGGATAAAGATCTCATCGATTTTTAGTTTGGCGAGCGGCAGCCGCTTCAGATAGCTCAGGGACGAATAGCCGGTGCCGAAGTCATCGATGGAGACCTGGATGCCCACCTTGCTGAGCTGCCGAAGTGTCGCGGTGGCGAAGTCCGCGTCGGTCATGATCGCGCTCTCGGTAAGCTCTAACTCCAGATACTGCGGATCGAGTCCGGTGTCGCGGACCGCCTTCAGGATCGCATCGATCGGGTTGGCGCATTGGAACTGTCGCGCGGAGTAATTGACTGCCATGCTGACCTTCGGGAGGCCCGCGTCGATCCACGCTTTGTTTTGCGCGCACGCGGTCCGGAGCACCCACTCCCCGAGCGGTACGATGAGTCCCGACTCCTCCGCGAGCGGGATGAACTCGCCGGGATAGAGAAGCCCGTGGCTCGGGTGCTGCCACCGCACCAGCGCCTCCATCCCGATGATCTCACCGGTGGTGACGTTGAGCTGCGGCTGATAGTGGAGGACAAACTCTTCCCGCTCGAGCGCCTGGCGTAGGTGGCCTTCCAGTTCCATCTTCTCCATCGCGCGATCGTTCATCGTCGGCAGATAGAACTGGTAGTTGTTCTTCCCGCTCGCCTTGGCGCGATACATCGCGATGTCGGCATTCTTGATCAGGGTCTCGTCGTCGGTGCCGTCCGACGGGTAGATGCTGATGCCGATGCTCGTGGTGATGAAAAGCTGGTGCTCCCCGATCTGGAATGGCTCCGCCATGCTGTCGAGCAGGATCCGGGCGATGCGTGCGACGTCCTGCGCGCGAGTGATACCGGTGAGGATCACCGTGAATTCGTCGCCCCCGAGACGCGCGGCGGTGTCGCTCTCCCGAATGCACTTTCCAATCCGGCCCGCCACTGCCTGCAGGAGGCGATCGCCGACCGCATGGCCGAGCGTGTCGTTCGTGAGCTTGAAGCGGTCCAGATCGAGGAAGAGCAGCGCGACCTTTTCGTTATGTCGACGGGCATCCACCAGCGCGTGGCGGAGCCGGTCGTGGAAGAGCTGCCGGTTCGGAAGTTTGGTCAGGATGTCGTGGGTGGCGGTGTAGTGCTCGTGGCTGCGAGCCTTCTCCAGCTCGGAGTGCATCCGGTGGCGCTCGATCGCGTAGCACACCGACCGGGCCAGAAGGCTGCCCTGAACGCATCCCTTGACGTGATAGTCCTGGGCCCCTTCCTGGACCGCCTTGATGGCCTGAGTCTCGTCGTTCAGGCCGCTGAGGACGACGATAGGAATCCCCGCTGCGTAATCACGCGCCCTGCGCAGCGTGTCGAGTCCCTGGCTGTCCGGGAGCGACAGGTCGAGCAGGACAGCGTCAATCGAGTGCGCGTCGAGAGCGCGCCGGATTTCGCTCACCCGGTTGATCTGAACCAGTTCGAAGCTGCAGACGTTCGCCTCCGCCAGCCCTTCTTTGATGAGCCGCGCGTCGCCGACGTTGTCTTCGACAAGTAATATTGTGATCGGTCGCAAATCCACGGCGAGCCGTTACCCTTCCGGAAGCTTAACGATCGTCAACCAGAAATCTTCGATGCTCTTCACGACGGTCATGAACTGTTCCAGATCCACCGGTTTGGTGATGTAGCAGTTTGCGTGCAGAGCATAGGAGTGAAGAATATCCTGCTCTGCCTTGGAGGTCGTGAGGATCACCACCGGAATGCGCCGGAAGCTCTCATCCTCTTTGATCTCCGAGAGCACCTCTCGTCCATCTTTCCTCGGGAGGTTCAAGTCCAGCAGGATCACATCCGGTCGGTTAGCCCCAGCGTAGCCGTTCTCGCGGCGAAGGTAAGAAAGCGCCTCGGCACCGTCGGGAACGACGGCGAGATTGTTGCTCACCTTGGCATCGCGGAGCGCCTCGACCGTGAGCCGAACGTCACCCGGGTTGTCTTCCACCAGCAAAATGTTGATTGGTCTGCCGCTCATCAATGGCACCAGTGGTTCGGCAAGACGGCTGTACCCAGCCAAAATTGCTGAATTAGCTTCACTACCCTAACGAAGCTCTCCAGATCGACCGGCTTCGCAATGTAACAGTTCGCATGCGCGTCGTAAGCCTGCTGCACGTCGCGGTTGTCGGTCGAGGTGGTCAGCACCACCACCGGGATCTGGCGCAGCGCAGGGTCCTGCTTGATTTCGGCCAGAACTTCCCTTCCATCCATCCTCGGCAAGTTCAGGTCGAGCAGAATCACATCCGGCGGCGGCGCGTCGGACTGCTGTCCGCTCGGGCGGAGGTGACTCAGGGCCTCGAACCCATCTTTCGCTACCGTAATCGAACTGCGCACGTCGCCTTCCTTGAACGCCTCAACCGTAAGGCGGACATCTCCCGGGTTGTCCTCCACCAGGAGGATATTCACGACTTTGTCCACAGCGAGCCCGCCTCGTCCTCACCCGCGCCGCGCCCGGAAGGGATCGTAAACTTGAAGGTCGTTCCCTGTCCTGGCACCGACTCTAGCCAGATGCGGCCTCCGTGGCGGTTCACTATCTTTTTGCAGATAGCAAGTCCGATGCCAGTGCCCGGGTATTCGTCCCTTCCGTGCAATCTCTGAAAAATAATAAAGATCTTCTCGGCGTATCCCGGTTCGATCCCGATTCCGTTATCCCGGACGCCGAGCACCCACTCGCCTGTCCCTTCACTCGCCGAGATGTGGATCTTCGGAGCCTTGTCACCTCGAAACTTGATGGCGTTCCCAATGAGGTTCTGGAATAGCTGAGTCATCTGAACGAGGTCGACATCCAGGGTCGGCAAGACGTCGCTCGTGATCTCCGCGCCTGACTCTTCGATGGCCATCTTGAGGTTGCCGATTGCCCGCGCCACGGCTTCTTCCATGCTGGTAGCCTGGAATTCAGCGGGTCCTCGACCTACCCGTGAGTAGGCGAGCAGATCGTTGATGAGACCTTGCATCCGGGTGGCGCCGTCGACGGCAAACCCGATGAACTCGCGCGCATCATCGTCGAGCTTGCCCTCGTATCGCCGAGCCAGAAGCTGCGTGTAGCTGGCGACCATTCGCAGCGGCTCCTGGAGATCGTGTGACGCCACGTAGGCAAACTGCTGAAGCTCCTCGTTGGATCGTTCCAACTCCTCCGCCGCCCTACGAAGCTCCCGAGCGGCAAGAACCTTCTCGGTAACGTCGATGCACACCGCGACGACCCGCCAGTGGCCGGGGCCCAGGCATTCTACGTGAGCGTCTTCGGAGAACCATCGAACTTCTCCATCGGCGCGCAGACAGCGAAACTCGGTGGAATAGCTCTCGCCGGCACGAATCTTTCCGTCGACGTAGGCCTCCACCGCCGCGCGGTCATCGCCTACATGGGCACGCTCCCACGCTTCGGAATAGGTCTCACCCGGCAGTAGATCGAGTGGAAGCGCTTTCTGAACCGTCTCCTCGTCCGCCATCACCACGTTCCAGACGAGTTCTCCGTCTACGTCCCGCACGTCCGCGTGCCAGAGTAGCCCACTGGCCCACGCCGCGACGCGGCGGAGCGTTTCCTCGGCTCGCTTCTGCTCCGTGATGTCCGAGAACACTCCCACGACTCCAAGGACTTCGCCGTCTTCGGCAATGACCGGCGCCTTGACAACTTCGACCATCCGCTCCTCGCCCCGAAGAACGTTCGCCTCGCAGATCGTTTGCGCTTTTCCGGAATCCATTACGCGGCGGTCGTCGGCGCGGTACTTTTGCGCAAGTTCCGCCGGAAACAGGTCGAAGTCTGACTTCCCGATCAGCTCCTCCGGAACCGCGCCAAAGTCGCTCGCGAATGCGGCGTTGACGGCTGCGAAACGGCCGTCGCGGTCCTTGAAGAAGATCCGCTCCGGCAGGTTGGCTAGTAGCGTCCGGTACGCGTCATCACAGCCTCGAGCCGAGTCCCTTTGAGGAGGTCCCTGGGCTACCTCTACTCCGATCGCGATCGCCCCTACGGTGCGAGATCCGTCCTTGAGCACGCTGAAGCCGAAGGAAATGCAACGGGGATTCCCGTCACCCGTGACGAGTTCCAGTAACGCAGTCTGGGTCACCTCGTCTCCCAGCGAATGCGTTAGTGATCGCCGGGCTGACTGATGCGACGATCCCGGCGCTACCAGGTCGAGAAACTGGCACCCAAGCAGGGCATCGCGCTTCCGGCCAGTTAGCGACTCAGCGGCGGAATTCGCAAGCTGGATCCTGCCTTGAGTGTCCACGACGATGACCGCGGCGTTGGCCGACTCGATCAGGTTCTCGGTGAAGTCGTAGGCATGACGCAGTTCTTGCTCAATCCGCTTCCGCTCGCTTACGTCGAATGCGACCCCGAGCACTCCCGTGACCTGATCGCGGGATAAGAGCGGCACCGTAAGACCCTGATACGTTCGTTCCTGCCATTCAAACTCGTATTCGCCCCGGCGTCCGCCTAACGCATTCGAGTGCGCCTGGAGCGACGGAGCCTCAGGATCGTCCCCCCGCAGAAACTCCCAAAGCGATCGTCCAAGCATGTTCTGCGGACTTTGCATCACGTCGGAGCCGGAACAGTGTGTTACGCAAAGGTTGGCGTCAGTCGCCCAGATGAAGGCCGGCACCGCCTCGAGCAGGCGGCGGTAATCATCGTCCGCAACCATGGAAGGGGCCGTGGGCGACGCATCCGGCGGAGCAACCTCCCAAAGGACTGCGGAAACGCCAACGTCCTCGCCACTCTCGGAGAGAATTCGTCCGAAGGCCACCTCCAGGCAGGCTGGACCGTCCGCAAGCTCCACCTCTTGCGAAAGTGCGAGCTCGGGCGCATCGCTGTCGATCAATGAGGCCGCGGATTCCGCCAACCACGGGAAGCAGTCGCTCACCCTATCGCCGACACGCAGAACGCGGGCGGGCGATCCGAGGAGCCTCAACGCCGCCGGATTGATTGCCGACAGATAGCCCGAGTTATCGATCGCCAATGCGGCAACCGGAAGCGAGGCGAACAGCTCTGGGTAGTCGGTTCTCTGACTGATCATCCGTGGGAGACCGGTGGGTGGAAGGCCGGTTTTCAGCGATATGATCGGTCTGACGGCCCAACTTTAGAGGGGGAAAACGGTACAGTCGCTCGGAAGGTTGCCTGACAGACCCTCGGCAACGCCACGTCTATGAACGAGAATACTGGTGCCTGGAGCAAGTCTGGAGCTTTTGTTCTCGGCGACGGTGCGATGGGCACGGAGCTTCAGATCGCCGGGTTACCACTCGGAGAGGCACCCGAAAGCTGGAATCTGGTGCGACCAGAATCGGTTCGCCGCATCCATGCTGCTTACGCCGAAGCGGGAGCGTCCTGGGTGCGGACCAACACGTTCGGCGGGTCGACCTTGCGCCTGGCGGCTACCGGGCTGGGGGATCGTGTGGGCACCGTGAACGCCGCGGCCGTCCGCGCGGCGCGGGACGGAGCACCCGGAGCGATCGTCCTGGGCAGCATGGGGCCTATTGGGTCCTCACCCGAATCTGCCGAAGCAGCCTTCGCGATTCACGTCGAGCATCTTTGCACGGCCGACGTGGACGGTATCCTTGTCGAAACCGCCGTCTCACTCCGGGAGGCACTCGCCGCCGTCCGAGCGTCGCGAAACGCAGGTGCGGCAATCATCTGGGCCAGCTTCACGCCCGACGCCGACGGCAATTTGCTCGACGGTACGCGGCCGGAGATGGCTGCAGAGGCCTTTCTCAAGGCTGGCGCTACGGCGGTCGGCGCGAATTGCGGTACCGGACCCGACTCGATTGCGCGCGCCATTCGCCGTCTTGTAGCTTCCGATATCGGGCCGATCGTGGCCATTCCCAGTGCCGGGCTTCCGACCATCTTCGAGGGCAGAGCCGCCTACAGCCTCACACCGGGAGAGTTCGCACAAACCGCGATACAGTTTCGCGATGCTGGCGTTCGGTTTTTTGGTGGCTGCTGTGGCACCGGCCCGCAACACATCCGTGCCGCGGCGAAGGCAATCGGCCGGCTCGCTCCGATAATGTAGCTAGTCAGGCACCCGAGGGCACGGTTGGGGAGGACACGTTGATCATTGCACTTCGTTGGACGGCAGGTGTTGCCACGCTTTTGCTGCTGGTCTCGTTGGCCGGATGCGGTGGCAAGCAAAGCGACGGGATCCTGCTCGGTCAATTCGGCTCACTTTCCGGCCCCACGGCGATGTTTGGCCAAATGACCGATAAGGGCGTCCAACTGGCGGTGGAGGAAGCTAACGGCGCCGGCCCGACCCTTGGTAAGAAGATCGCCGTTCAAACGCTAGATGACGCCAGTCGCGAGGACCAGGTCCGAACCGCGGTCCAGTCGCTGATCAGCGCCGGGGCCGTGACGATCCTCGGAGAGGTCGCCAGCAAGCGCTCCATCGCTGCGGCACCCCTTGCCGAACAGTACTCCGTTCCCCAGATTTCGCCGTCGTCCACTAACCCAAAAGTGACCGTCGATGAGCGGACGGGTGTTCGCAGGTGCGTGTTCCGAGTCTGCTTCATCGACCCGTTTCAGGGCGCGGTGATCGCCCGGTTTGTCAAAGATAGCCTGAAGAAGACCAAGGCGGCCGTTCTCTACGACTCGAAGGAAGACTATAGCGTCGGTCTCCGAAACGGCTTCAAAGCGCGCTTCGAGAAGGACGGTGGAGAGATCGCGGAAGAGGAGGCCTACCAGGGAGGCGACAAGGATTTTCGAAGCCAGCTCACCACCATTAAGGCCGCCAACCCCGATGTGTTGATCGTCCCCGGGTATTACGCTGACATCAACCTGATCGTGAAGCAAGCGCGCGGACTGGGAATCAACATTCCGATCGCGGGAGGGGACGGCTGGGATTCCCCCACTCTGGCTGACGGCGCCGAGTCCCAATTCCATGATTGCTATTTCAGCGATCACTTTTCACCGGATGAGAAACGCCCCGAGGTCAAGGGCTTCGTAGACCACTTCAAGGCGAAATACGGCGATGAGCCGAACGCCCTCGCCGCCTGCGGTTACGACGCGGCCAAGCTGGCCATCGATGCCATTCGGCGCGCCAACAGCGCCGATCCGAAGAAGATCCGCGACGCCATCGAACAGACGAAAGACTTCCAGGGCGTCACCGGCAAGATCACCATCGACTCGCAACACAACGCGGTGAAGTCCGCCGTCATCGTCCGAGTCGAAGGCAAGCGTCACCCGCTGGTCACCGTCATCAGCCCCGACTAGCCCAATCGTCGTCTTCGAACTCGTCCTCGGCGGTGAAAGGCCGACTACGACGACGAGTTCGAGGACGATCGACCAATAGGTACGGATGCAGGAGTTCCTCCAACACGTTATCAATGGGCTTTATCTCGGCGGCACGTACGCGCTCATTGCCCTCGGTTACACGATGGTGTACGGGGTGCTGCGCCTGATCAACTTTGCCCACGGCGACGTGTTCATGGTCGGAGCCTACGCCGGACTGTTCACCGCCGCATCACTGGGTCCGGCGCACGCCGGCACGTGGTGGGGAGTACTTGTAATCTTCGTGGTCGGAATGGGATCCTGCGCGCTCATGGGCATGCTGATTGAGCGAGTCGCCTACCGGCCCCTGCGCCGGGCGCCGCGACTAACATCCCTGATCACCGCGATCGGCATCTCGCTTTTGCTGGAGTTCGGGGGGCAGCTCGACCCGGCGTTCCGGGCGGGCTCCGTCGAGGTGCCATTCGGTGCCACGCCGCGGTCCTTTCCTGAAACGGTGTCTCGCGCGAACGTGTTCCACGGGGGTCACATTAGCTTTACGTGGGTGCAGCTCCTCACCGTCGCGACGACTCTGCTTCTGATGGCGGGACTCGAGTTGATTGTCCGGAAAACCCGCGTCGGCAAAGCAATGCGGGCGACTTCTGTCGACCGTGAAGCTGCGTCCCTGATGGGCATCAACGTCGACCGGGTGATTCTCTTCACTTTCGCGCTCGGCTCGGCGCTGGCCGCCGCGGGCGGAATTATGTTTGCGATGGACAAAGGCCAGGTCGACCCGCTCATGGGGTTGATGATCGGCCTGAAGGCATTTGTCGCCGCCGTGATCGGCGGGATCGGCAACATCCCTGGGGCAATGGCGGGCGGCTTCGTGCTCGGTCTGGTCGAGGAGATGGCGGCCGGCTACGGTCGCTTCGTCCACTTTCCGTCCACGGCTCGGGATGCCGTTGCGTTCGCGATTCTGATCGTCATCCTGTTGGTCCGCCCGGCCGGGCTTCTGGGCCGGGCGGTTCCCGAGAAGGTGTAGCACGATCGTGAGAATCGTCACCCGCGCCGCCGCACTGGCCATCTTCCTGGCCCTTCTCTTCGGGTTAGACCACCTTATCTCGAACCCGCGCCTATTCAATCCGGTGTATTACACGCTGCTAATCGAGATCGGGCGCTTCGCTATCCTCGCGGTGAGCCTCACACTGATCAACGGGATTACCGGGCAGTTCTCGCTCGGCCACGCCGCGTTTATGGCCGTAGGCGGCTATGTCTCGGGGATCATCACTTACTATGCGGCTCCAAAATTGCTCGGCTTTCCCCCGGCCGGCGCTGGGAACTTGCCGCTGAACTGGAACCTCATTTTCCTGGTCGCAATGATCGCCGGCGGACTCGCAGCCTCGCTGGTCGGGCTCGGGGTCGGGCTGCCGTCCCTGCGGCTTCGCGGCGACTACCTCGCGATCGTGACCCTGGGAACGGGCGAGGTCGTGCGAGTGGCGCTGCAGCACATCGACTACGTGGGAGGCTCGCTCGGCTTCACAGGGCTGCCGCTCATCACAAACTTCTTCTGGATCGGCGTGGTGTCGGTGGGAACCGTGCTGGCGATTCGCAACCTGAAGTTTTCAGCCCACGGCCGCGCTCTGGAGGCGATCCGCGAAGACGAGATCGCGGCCGAAGCCATGGGCGTGCCCGTCACTCGTTACAAGGTGGCGGCATTCGTCATCGGGTCCTTTTTCGCCGGTTTGGCGGGTGCGCTCTACGTGCACCAGGTAGGTTCGATCTACCCGAATGCCGCGGGCTTCGAGAACTCGATCATGATCGTCGTGATGGTGGTGCTCGGCGGCAGTGGAAGCATTACCGGCTCGGTGCTCGCCGCCGCGCTGCTGACGGCGCTCCCACAGATCCTGCGCGCCAGCCCGACCCTCGGACCGAATGTCGAGAAATACCGGATGGTGATCTTCGCGGCGCTGCTCGTGGTGCTGATGCTGACGCGTCCACAGGGCCTATTCGGCGCGCGCGAGATTTCGTTCCGCCGCCTCATTCCAAATCGCCGCAAAAAGAGCGAGTCGCCCGCTTCGTGAGTCACCGGCTCCCAGGAGGAATGCCCATGAACTTTCGCGTCCCCAACACCCTCGCGGTTGTACTCGCGGCGGCCCTCCTTTCGGTCGCCTACGCGGCCCCCGCGCGAAGGAGCGGCGGCCGCGGCGACCTGCACGTGGTCCTGGTGACCATCGACGGGTTCTCGGCGAACGAGCTCGATAACCCCCAACTTCCGATCCCGAACATCCGACAACTCGAGGCGGAAGGCGCCCGCGCGGACCGGATGCAAGTAGTCACCCCGTCCGTTACCTGGCCAAACCACACGACGCTGGTTACCGGAATGACGCCCGCGCATCACGGCGTCCTGGCGAACGGGAAGATCGAACAGGTAAGCGGCGGCGAGCGCCCCTACGTCGTCAACCTGCAGCGCTCGCGGGCGGACATGTGCCGGGCACCCGCACTGTTCAACCTTGCCGCCGACGCGAAGCTTCTCGCCGCGGGTATTAACTGGCCGGTCACCCGAAGCGAAGCGGCACTGATGTGGTCCATGCCGGAGTGCCCCGAGCAGCTTCGCTACACAACTCCCGACCTGATGCGCGACCTCCTGCAGCAGAAGATCCTGCCCGCCAACAATGATGCCGGCTTCAAGGCGCTCAAGCTTGCGATGCAGGACCACGTCTGGGCGCAGGCAACGGCATACATCATCAAGCAACACCGTCCCCACCTGACGCTGCTGCACCTGCTCAACACCGATATCACCCAGCATCGGCACGGACCCGGGACGGAAGAAACCATCGCCTCCATCGCGCTGGCCGACCGCGAGCTTGGCGACGTTCTTCAGGCGGTCCGGGACGCCGGGATCGGCGCGCGGACGGCAGTGTTCGTTACTTCGGACCACGGGTTCCTCCCCTATACGCGTGAGATCCGCCCCAACGTACGCCTGAAGGCGGCGGGCCTGATCCACGAGGACTCTTCCGGCCAGGGGCTCCGCTTCGACGCGCAATCCATCGCCGAGGGCGGAGTGGCGATGGTCTACGTTCCCGACGGCCAGATCCGGCCGCCGCTGATCGAGCGTACGCGCAAGGCGCTCGAAGGACTGGAAGGCGTGGAGCAGATCGTTATGCCGGACAGCTACGAAGCTCTCGGTCTGCCCGCAGTCGGCAAGGATCCTCAGGCGCCAAGCCTGCTGCTGGTCGCGAAGCGCGGCTACTCCTTCAATAACCTCCTCTCCGGAGGCGAGACGGCGACCCTTCCAAGCCCGCACGGCGCTCACGGTTATCCGGCTAGCAATCCGGACATGGACGGCATCTTCGTCGCGGCAGGAGCCGGGATCAAGAAGGGCGTCCGGCTGAAGAAGATCCGGAATCTGGACGTAGCCCCCACCATCGCGCAGCTCCTCGGCCTTGAAATGACGGGCGTGGACGGCAAGGCAATCGCAGAGATCCTGGAGGTCGGAGGGTAGCGGTGTCGCTCCTCGAGCTGAAAAACTGCACCAAGGTCTTCGGGGGCCTGCGCGCCGTCAGCGACGTCTCCCTCGCGCTGGAGCCGAACGCCCTCATCGGACTGATCGGTCCGAACGGCGCAGGCAAGACCACGGTCTTCAACCTGATCACCGGCGTATATGATCCCACCAATGGCGACATCTCGCTCGCCCGACGCTCCATCTCGCGCCTGTCCCCCAACCGTATCGCGGCACTCGGCATCGCGCGGACCTTCCAGAACATCCGGCTCTTCCCCAACCTCTCAGTGCTGGACAACGTCCGGGTGGCGTGCCAGCTCCGCTGCCGCTCGTCGATGTGGCAGACCATCATGCGCACCGGGCGGCACGATGCCGTGGAGCAGGAGGTCGAAGACCGCGCGACGCGACTCCTCACCCTGTTTGGGCTGGAGGAATTCGCGGACTTGAAGTCGACCAGCCTCCCCTACGGCGAGCAGCGCCGCCTGGAGATCGCTCGCGCGCTGGCCACGGAGCCGAAGGTGCTGCTGCTGGACGAGCCCGCCGCCGGAATGAACCCGCAGGAGAAGGAAGAGCTCATGCACCTCATCCGGCGGGTGCGGGATGAGTTTCAGGTCGCGGTGCTCCTCATCGAGCACGATATGCGGCTGGTGATGAACATCTGCGAGCAAATCTATGTTCTCGACTACGGCGAGGTGATCGCCTACGGTCCCCCCGAAAAGATCCGCACGGACCCTCGCGTCATCGAGGCGTATCTGGGAACATCCGACGAAGGCGGGCGGATGAAGGATGACGTCCCGAATCCCTGAATGCCCGAACGCCTGAACACCTGTGCACCTGAACACCTGTGCACCTGAACACCTGACCCCGATGCCCCTCCTCGAAATAACTGATCTCAACGTTTACTACGGGGCGATTCACGCGCTGAAAGGCGTGTCGCTGACCGTGGACGCGGGCGAGGTGGTTACGCTTATCGGCGCGAACGGGGCGGGCAAGAGCACCACGCTTCGCAGCGTGTCCGCGCTGCTTCGTCCTCGCGGGGGGTCGATCCGCTTTGAGGGGGAAGAGATCTCCCGCCTCGCGCCGGACCAGATCGTCCGAAAGGGGGTCTGCCACGTTCCGGAGGGTCGGCGCATCTTCCCGAACCTCACGGTTCTCGAGAACCTCGAGATGGGCGCGTACACCCGGCGCGACGGTGACATAAGAAAAGACATGGACAGCGTTATGGAGACGTTTCCGCGCCTGCGGGAGCGCATCGGCCAGGCGGCGGGGACGCTTTCCGGCGGCGAGCAGCAAATGCTGGCCATCGGGCGGGCGCTGATGGGCCGGCCGCGGCTGCTGCTACTGGACGAGCCTTCCCTGGGCCTCGCGCCGTTCCTGGTGCAGGAGATCTTCCGGATCATCAAGGGCATCAACGAGCGAGGCACGACGGTGCTGCTCGTGGAGCAGAATGCGCACATGGCCCTCGCCGCGGCGCACCGGGGATACGTGCTGGAGACCGGCCAGGTAGTTCTCGCCGACTCCGGCGAGGCGCTGCTCCGGAACCCGCAGGTGCGCGAAGCCTACCTCGGCGCATGACTTACCTCCTCCCCAATGGGGGAGGGTTGGGGAGGGGGCTCGGTCCTCGTAAGGCAAAACGGAAACCGGCTCCCGCAACTCCAAAGTAGGAAGGGACAGCGACGGTCCTTTCCGAACGAATGCAGGCACACCATGCACCATCCATCTGATCTTCGATATTCCGCCTCGCACGAGTGGGTGCGAGTTGAAGGCAACCGGGCCACCATCGGCATCACCGACTTCGCTCAGCACGAACTGGGAGATGTGGTCTACGTTGAGCTGCCTGAGGGCGGTAAGAGTTACAAGTTGGGAGCCGTCTTCGGGACCGTCGAGTCCGTTAAGGCCGCTTCGGACCTTTACGCGCCGGTCTCGTGCACGATTCTCGATTCCAACGGGGCACTCGGAGACGCACCGGAATCGATCAACAACTCGCCGTACGGCAATGGTTGGATGATCGTCGTCGAGCTGACCGACCCGTCGGAGCTGGACGCGTTGATGGACGCCGCCGCGTATGAGGCTTCCATCGGCGGAGAGTAGGTCCGGGCGCCGCTCGCACGCGCTCCTATCGGAGCAGGCGGCCGGCGTGTTCCGCGACCGCCTCCGGTCACAGTCTTGGCGCGTGCTCGGCCTGGCAGACGGCTGCGGCGCGGAGCACATGGTGCGCGACGTCGCCCTGCTCCACGACGCGGCGCGCGAGGGGATCCCGCCGACGCTGCGGTTCTACACGTGGTCGCCACCCGCCGTATCACTGGGCCGGTTCCAGTCCGACGACGGGATCGATCTCTCGTACGCGCGGCGGCGCGGATGGGACGTGGTCCGTCGCCCAACGGGCGGACGCGCCGTCCTGCACCAGCATGAGCTTACCTACGGCCTGGCGTTGCCGCCGTCGGTCGTGGGCGGGGTCGGGGTCCGAACCAGCTACCGCGTGCTCATAGCGGCGCTGGAGGCCGGAATTGACACCCTCCTCACGCGTGAACCGCGCACGCCGCCGGCAATGATCGGATTGGAGGACGCTCCCGCCGAGCCGCAATCGTCCGCCACCTCCCGAGGCGAGCCGAACTGCTTTGCCCTCGCGGCCGAATGCGACACGATAGTGCCGGAGGGAAAGCTGATCGGGAGCGCGCAGGCCCGGCACGCGGGGGCACTGCTGCAGCACGGAAGCATCTTGCTCGACGTGGAGCCGGAGGCCTGGTCCGCCCTGTTCGGCAGCCGCGGCCGTCTGGCGAGTTTACGGGAGTTGCTCGGTGAGGCGCCGGCGATCGGGACGGTGCTCGAAGCGGTGGTCGATGGCTTCCGCAGCCTCGCCGCCGACATGGTACGTAAAGAGCGGGACTGACCGTCGAGAAGATGAGCGAACCCCAGACAATCGAGGAAGCCGCCGCCCAGGCCGAGGCGCTGCGCCGGGAGCTTGCGGATCACAACTACCGCTACTACGTGCTCGACCAGCCGTCGGTGTCGGACGCGACCTACGACGCCGAGATGCGGGCGCTAACGGCGATCGAGACGGCATACCCCGAGCTGATCACGCCCGATAGTCCCACCCAGCGTGTCGGGGCGGCGCCTTCCCAGGAGTTCCGGTCCCATCGCCACCGGGTGCCGATGCTCTCGCTCGGCAACGCCTTTTCCATCGACGAGCTGCACGAGTTCGATGCGCGCGTGAAGCGCCAGTTGGGGATGCCGGCGGACGCTCCCATTGAGTACAACGCGGAGCTCAAGATCGACGGGCTGGCGGTCAGCCTAACGTACCGGTCGCGTCTTCTCGTGGTCGGAGCCACGCGTGGGGACGGCTTCTCCGGCGAAGACGTCACGCCCAACCTCCGCACGCTCCCAGGCCTGCCGCTGCGCCTTCAGGACAATGCCCCAGAAGGCGAGGTCGAGATCCGCGGCGAGGTCTTTCTTTCGCACCAGGAGTTCAAGCGCATCAACACGGAGCGGGAAGCGGCCGGCGAGGCGGTTTACGCCAACCCACGCAACTCCGCCGCGGGCTCACTCCGGCAGCTCGATTCCAGCATCACCGCCCGAAGGCGGCTTCAGTACTTCATGTACGCGCTCGGGCACATCGAGGGGCCCCGGCCCGAAAGCCAGGGGCAGCTTCTTGAGGCGCTCAAGAAGTGGGGCTTCCGCACGAATCCGTACAGCCGTCTCTGTCCGGACATCGAAGCTGTGATCGCCTTCTGCGAGGATTGGCGGGAGAAGCGGCACGACCTCGACTACGACATGGACGGCGTGGTGGTGAAGGTCAACTCCTTCGCGCTCCAGGACGAGCTCGGCTTCGTCTCGCGCAGCCCGCGCTGGGCGATCGCCTACAAGTACCCGGCCGTGCAGGCCAAGACAAAGATCAACGACATCATCGTGCAGGTGGGCCGCACCGGCGCGCTCACGCCCGTCGCGGTGATGGAGCCTGTGGAAGTCGGCGGGGTCGTGGTCGTGCGCGCGACCCTTCACAACGAGGACGAGATCCGCCGCAAGGACATCCGCATCGGCGATACGGTCATCATCCAACGTGCGGGCGAGGTGATCCCGGAGGTGGTGGAAGTCGTCACCGAAGCCCGCGACGGCGACGAACGCGAGTTCGTCTTCCCGACGAAGTGCCCGATCTGCGGGTCCGACGTCGAGAAGCCGGAAGGCGAGGCAGTGGCGCGCTGCGTTGGCATCGCTTGCCCGGCGCAGGTGGAGGCGAACCTGCGGCACTGGGCGTCCCGAGGCGCGATGGACATCGAGGGCCTGGGCCCGGCGCAGATCCGGCAGCTCCACGAACGGAAGATGATCCTCGACCCCGGCGACCTGTACGATCCCGAGCGCGTCAATATGGAGAACCTGCTGAGCCTGGAGCGACTCGGCGAGAAGAGCGCGCAGAACCTCCTGAACTCCATCCAGGCCAGCAAGAAGCGTCCCCTACCCCGCCTGGTCTTCGCTCTTGGCATCCGCCATGTCGGCGAAACCGTCGCGCGCCTCCTCGCGGATTGCTTCCGCAATCTCGACCGCCTCGCCGAAGCCGGCGAGGAAGAGCTCAACGCCATCCCGGGCATTGGTCCGCAGATCGCGGAGAGCATCCACCGCTTCTTTCGGCAGGACGAAACGGCCGAAGTGCTGCGTAAGCTGCGGGCGTTCGACGTCCTCCCAGAGGGTGAAGCGGAGTCCGAGGTCCGCTCGAATGCACTCGCGGGCAAGACCTTCGTCTTCACCGGCGCGCTCCAGCAGTTCCAGCGCGCGGACGCGGAGGCGCTGGTCCGCTCGCTCGGTGGCGCCGCCTCCAGCAGCGTGAGCAAGAACACAAGCTGCGTCGTCTACGGCGAAAAGGCCGGCAGCAAGCTCGAAAAGGCTCGCGAGCTTGGGGTGGAGGTGCTCACCGAAGACGAGTTCCGGGAAATGATCGAGGGGCTTGGGACACCGCTCGGGACCGGAACGATAGGATAGGATCCTATCGACCGGACGCAGAAAAGCCCGCCGGATGGCGGGCCTCTCCACATTCAGAATCGAAGTTTTCAGGCGGAGACTAACCGCTGAACCGCTTCGCGACCGCATCCCAGTTTACGGTGTTCCACCACGCTGCCAGGTAGTCCGGACGGCGGTTTTGGTAGTTCAGGTAGTACGCATGCTCCCACACATCCACGCCGAGCACGGGGTACTGGCCGTCCATCAATGGGCAATCCTGGTTCGCGGTGCTGATGACCTTGAGCGCGCCGCCGTCCTTCACCAGCCACGACCAGCCGCTCCCGAAGCGCTTGACGCCCGCGTCATTGATTGCCGCCTTGAGTTGATCGAGCCCGCCAAAGGTGGCGTTGATAGCGTCAGCTAGGGCTCCGCTCGGCGCGCCGCCGTCGGGACCCATGATCTCCCAGAACATTGTGTGGTTGTAATGGCCGCCGCCGTTGTTGCGGACCGCGGTGCGGATGCCTTCCGGGACGGCGTTGATGTTCTTCAGAATGTCATCGATCGACTTGCTCTGCAGGTCCGGCTGGTCCTTCAGCGCCGCATTCAGGTTGTTCACGTAGGCCGCGTGGTGCTTGTCGTGATGGATCTCCATCGTCCGCGCGTCGATGTGTGGCTCCAGCGCGTTAAACGCGTACGGCAGCGGCGGAAGAGTGAACTCCGGCATGGCTGATTCTCCTTAAGACGTGTTGTCCCGGAGCGGTCGGATACGCGCGGTGCGTCATCCGCCATGGCTGCGGGAAAAGGGGCGTTGGTTCTTCGCTGCGGTGGGGCGCCGCGCGTAAAAGGCTGCGTTCGGCCGAACCCCTGTAAGTCTACCCCATCACCCCTCGGAGGGCACGCGGCGTTGCGCCCCGACGATCCGCGGTGAATAGGTCCTATTGCGGCACGAGTCGAAGCGTTGTTACGTGTTCGAAGTATGCGGGGCCGGCGTACGCGAGTTCGCGGGGGAGGGGACCAGCCATGAAGCATCTGTACCAAGAAAATGGAAAGTCACATTTCGGATTCCGGGTTAGCGGGTGGCCAGTATTGCTGGCGCCGTTGTTGACGCTTAGTTAGTGGCGGCGAGGTCCTCTGATGGTAGTCACGCGAGCCATAACGCGCCTCTCGCTCCGGGATGGGTTGGTCCGGGAACCGATACTCTTCGAGGGAGAGAACCGGCAGTTGCCATTCCTGGCCTCGGAACGGACGGATGTAACCCGCCTCCCTTCCTTTGTCCACGAACTCCGCGAGTGCGTCGTGTCGGTCGGCCGCGAGTTGGGGCAGCCATCTCACCAAGAGTGGGAGCGAGATCTCTCGGAGGTCCACTCCCGCTTGCTGGGCGATTTCGGTGCGCAGCGCTAACACGATCTGCGCGATGATGAAGGTCGCAAAAACCTGGTGCAGCAGCACGTTCGGAAAGCTGCTCCACAAGAGGCGCAAGCCCAGGTGGGTCTTTACGAGATCGAACGCCTTCTCGATATCCCACCGGCGGCGGTACAACTCTGCGACTTGCCAGGCGGGCAGTTGGCGGGGGTCCAACACATTGGTGAGGTACGTATAGGTAACCTCCCGTTCTCCCTGACCCACGATAATCCGGATCATCCGCACGGGGTGTGCCGCCCGATCTGCCCGATATTTGCCCAAGTAGACTAGCCCATCCCACAGTCGCGTTTGGGTGGTCCCGCCCTCATAGAAGACATGCTGGACCTCCCAGGTGACGCGGTCGCGCAGGCGCGTGACATACCAGTAGCCGTCTTTTGTGAGTTGATCGAACCACCTGAAGGCAAAATAGCCCAAGTCGAAGAGCAACAACGTGCCTGCGGCGATCTCCTTCACCAACGGGGGAGCATCGTGAGACAAGTCGCCTTCCGGGTCTGACGTGTAGGTCACTCGGCGCCACTGCTGCCGGCGGATATCGAACAGGCAGGCCAACGCTCCCGGCAGAAGACAGCGGTCGCCCGGTGGCAACCCGCGAAGGAGTTGCCGTTTGCGGAAGACGGTTTCCAAGATCGTGTGATCCAGGGCGAGAATATCCCGGGCGAAGGGAGCAAGCTGACAAGCGCAAAGGGAGGCGAAGCGGGCTTGGACGAGGGCCGTGATCTCCTCGAACATGTTCTGCAAGACCGTCACCGAGGTGCGCTCCAGACGGCTGTAGAGCGCCATGTCCGTCACGGCATAGCGAGGAAGGTCCCATAATCCATGTACGGTAAGCAAGCGCCAAACATCGATCTGGTGGCGCAGCCCACGCACCAGGCAGACTAGCAATCCTGCCCACAGGGCGGTGGCGGGGAGGATCTCCGGGCGGCCGCGCGAGGGCTGGCGGAGAGGCGCAGGCTCCCCCAAGAGTTCTCGCAGAAGGCTCTCAACAGCGGTCGCACGCGCTTGTGCTTCGTCGGAAGAGGCGCAGGAGTTCATATCCCCTCCTACGAAGCGCGCGCCAGCAAGATTCCGCAGCCCTTAACGGTCCCGTCGGTGCTCAGTATTGTCAGTTACCATTTTGTTGAATCAGATGGCCATGAAGCGCTCCATACACCGGTCCACTCTCGTAGCGCAGGGATTGCTGGCTGCGGTCCTAGGATGCCTGCTCTGGCTCTCGTTCCAGCGTCCGGTCGGTCTGCGGCGTCCGCTGCCAGGCGGGGGCGTCCTCGAGCTGCAGGCGATTACCATCGGGAGGCAGCACCATTTCGTCGACGGCAACTTCTGGAAGCGAACGGGCATCAGCAGCAAGCTAAACGAATGGCTTCACCGGCCCGGCACCGGAATGGGCACGCCGATCTTCCCGGACTTCTCCCGCTGCAGCACACCGACACTGGAGCCGGTGCTTTGGCTCAAGTTGCACGATCTTCCGCCGGAACCGGGTGCGGGAAGCTTTCGAGACAATTGGGCCGCATCCGTGCTCGACTCGGACGGCTGCCGCTTGCGCCCTTCAAGCCGTGCGAAAGATACGTATCGACCCGTGGAAGTGATTCGATTCGCGATGGATACTCCGCACGTGGAAGTGGACCAGGGGCCAGTGCCCCTCGACGTCTATCCCCGCCGCGACGGCCGCGCCACATTCGCCGTTCTCCAGCGTGCCAACCCGAATCCCGTGTTGAGGTTTCCCCTGACGGGTCTGCCGGTGGTTGGCATACCCGGATGGCAACCGAAACCATTGCCCCAAACGGTCCGTTGCGGCGACACCGACTTCACCCTTGCAACCTTGAAGGAAGTCTCGGCTGCCAGGTCCATCGTTTCGTCCATCCGTGCCCGTTTTAGCGAACACCGGGGAACTTCGCCGTCAGATGGATGGCAGGTGCGCGGGATATCCGTTTCGGATGCCACCGGAAATCGGCTCGATACCACGAATGGGTACCAGGGAAGCGGCGAATTCGTTTTCGCCCGCCTCTGCCGACGGGAGCCGGCCTGGAAGCTCCTAGTAGAGTTCGTGAGGCCCATCTGGTCGGATGTGCCACCGGACTGTGTCTTGGCAGCACATGCCGTCCGCATTCCGGGCACAGGAGAATTCATCCCGCTAACCGGCCAGGTTTCGTTCGGAAATACGACCGTTCAACTGGCCGGAATCTCGGGACCAGGACTTGTCACCTTCACCTCGCCGTTCGGGATGCAGAGCTCGAATTCGCCCACTCCCAGTGTTTGGTTCGGCATCCGCGGTGAGGACGGATTTGACATCTCGGATCGCGAAGGCACCTTTGAACACCCGCGTATTGGCGGCGAGGCGTTCCCCCACCTGCTCTCGTTCAGCATCGGTAAACACCCGGATGCGGGCCCCGTCGATGTGAGGCTTGCCATTCGACGCAGCCGGCTGGCCGAGTACCTCGTGAAACCACCCTGAGCCGGACCACATCGCCTAACGGATGCCGCTGTCGTACCGGATGCGAATCTCGGCGAACCGGCCGGCGGTCACCGTCGCGTCCTGCGGCGTGGCGCGCGGCAAGGCCCGGTCCGGATCGGACGGAAGCGGCACGAGGCGGTACTCCCCAGGCGGCAGCGCGATCCGGAAGCGGCCCTGCGCGTCTGTCTTGGCGCGGGCAATTTCCCGGCCGCCGCCCTTCGGTTCGACGCTGATAATGCCGTCCGGGTAAGGGCGCGTATTGCTCTCGCCAGGACGCTGGACCGGGTGTACCGGTCCGATGACCGCGATGCCCCGGATCCCGTTGCGCCCCTTATCGCCGCCGGTCCGTTCCGGCTCGGGGTTCCACGCGACGGTACTCGCGACGCCGAGGATCGCGCGCTCGATCAGCCAGAGCGACTCAGGCCCGGCGTCGCCGTAGTTCTCCACGCGCACTTGACGCCCGTTCCGCGTCACAACGGTGACGATCGTGGGTAGATCGGTCGCCGGCACGGCGTACCGGGGCTTGAGCTGGAAGAAGCCCTGGTCCTGGAGAAAGCGGCTCAGCCGGTTGAAATCGCGTGGACTGACGCTGCCCGGGTAACGGCCGATCCGAGGGACGTGCTGCTTGCCTTCATACACGGCGCTGCCGTCCGCGCGCAGCGTGACGGTATCCACCGGGCAAAACCCAAAGCACGGGTGGCGCTCCAGCGTAATCTCTGTGGTCCCACCCCGCACCGGAGCTGCTTGCGCACCCGATACCGGCACGCAGACAAGTCCCAGCACCCACAACCACGCGCGGCAATGTCTCATCGATCCCCCTCCAACGAAAGCGTTTCCGGTATGGGTAGGACCCACGAGCGACGACACCCGGTTGCATCTATTCCCATTCGCGTAATTTCGCGTGTTTCGTGGGGGAGCTCCCGGCTCAAGATGGTTCGATTACGGCGGTACGGACCGCACGTTGGCGGACTCTGTCCAGCACGGGGCGGTAGGGTGTGCCCGGGACGGTGGAGAGGCTGAAGGTGCAGTCCGGGTTCAGCACCATTTCCGGCTCGGTGAGGTCCTGGCGGTAGAAGAACGCGGAAGGGAAGAGGTCCGCCGGATACGTGAAGTTGCCGAGGCCCGCCAGCTCGATGCTGAGCCCGCCGCCGATCCCGCTCTCCAGCATGCCGCCGACCCAGCACGGCACCCCGGCATCGCGCGCACGGTCGTGAAGGACCTTTGCGACGGAGATGCCGCCGACCCGCCCGACTTTGATGTTGAGATAGCGGCACGACCCCAACTTCAGCGCGAGGTCGAAGTCCCGCAGGGAGGTGACCGACTCATCCAGGCAGATCGGCGTCTCGAGGCAGCGCTGCAGCTCCGCGTGGTCGTAGAGGTCGCGGTGGAAGAGCGGCTGCTCGATCATCGCCAGGCCAAGTCGATCTACCTGCCGGAAAAACGGCAGGTCATCGAGCGAGTAGCCGGAGTTGCAGTCGATGTGGAAAACGTGCCGGGGGAACGCCTCGCGTACTACCCGCAGCATCTCAAGATCCCAGCCGGGTCGCACCTTCAGCTTGGTACGTTGGAAGCCCTGGTTCACGGCGCCCTGGATCTTCTCCAGGAGCATGTCCAGCGTGTCCTGCACCCCGAAGTCGGAGCCCGCGTCGACCCGGTCCCGCTCCGCGCCCAACAGCTTCCCAAGCGCCACCGCTTGCATCCGCGCGTGGAGGTCCCACCACGCCGCCTCCGGCCCGGCCTTGGCGAAAGGGTTGCCCTTGAAAACCTTCAACGCGCCCAGTAGCGCCTCCGCCGTGTCGAACTCCCGCCCAAGCAGAAGCGGACAGAAGACCTCCTGGTTGAGTACAAAGACGGTCGAGGCCGTCTCTGGCGAGTAGGTGGGCGCGAAGAACGGCGTCGTCTCGCCCCAGCCCTCGTGCTCGCCGGAGACCATGCGGAAGAGGACCGAGTGAATGTCGGCGTCCTCGCCATACGCCGTCTTCCACGGGTAGATCAGCGGCAGCGCGACGTGGTAGATTTCGATGCGGTCGATGCGCACGCGAGTGGGAGTCCTTAGAACGAGACCCATCCCCCTCGATCCCCCCTTCCGTAAACGGAATGGGGGAAGCCTACCGTCCGCCGATAGCCCCTTCCCTTTCAAGGGGAGGGGTTGGGGAGGGGCCTACCTCAAACAGTGATCTCTCCCAGCGCCGCCGGCACGTTCAGGCGAAGCTGCTCCCGCTTGACGTCGCTGGGCTTTCCGCCGACATAGCGGACCACGGCAAGTTCGGCGTGGATCAACTCATGCTCGTCGATGTGGAAGTTGAGGGCGATCTCGAAACGGTCCAGTCCTTTTGGACCCGCGAATGGCAGCCGGCTCGCGATGGATTTTGCGACCTGCTCCCAGAACGTGCGCTGGAACGTGGCCACGCGGTCGGCAAGCGGGATCTGCCATTGGCCGCTCAGGAACTGGATGCGGACATGGATCTCCTGGCCGTCCGATGCCACCTGCTCGACCTGGAACCGAACGGGGGTTTCGGTTTTGTAGGGAAGCAACTGTCCTCTGGGCACCAGGAGAACCGGCTCAGGAGCTGCGGGGGTTTCCGCCTTGCCCTTGCCGTCCGCCGCCACTTGAACGGGCACCCGACCCGGCACGTGAAGCCATATGGCGTGTGCGGCGCGGCGCATCGGGGTGAGGAAGCCGTGGCGGCGAGAGCGGACCAGCGGATCGTAGGTGAGCCCGCGCGCGACACTCTGCTCGGGGTGCTGATGGCGGAAGATGGTGTTGTGGCCCACGAAGAGTTGGGGGAACACCCGACCGATGGTTCGCTCCACCCAGTACCAGCGCGAGTGCCCTCCGGTGAGAATGAGCTGTGTCACCTGCTCGGGCCGCAGCTTCGCTTCCGCCAGCGCGCCGCGGACGAGTACTTCGAAATGGTCGATGTAATGCTCGGCAACGCGCTCGAACTCGCCGCGAGTGAGGCGAAGTCGGCGGCTGGTGTCTCCAACCAGAACCATGCTTTCGTACTCGAACATCCCGTCGGACATATGGTTCGAGAAGCCTTCTTTAAAACGCCGGACCTCCTGCAGCAACACCCTCCCACGCGCTTTCACGATCTCAGGGTCCCAGTGGCGGGAGAGATACGAGAAGAGCAGCATATCGAGGTCGCGCCCACCGTAGGAGCGCGGACCTTCGGGAGCAGGATGGACGGGAATGGAGATGGGGCGCTGGTCCCTCCGGTTTGGGATCTCTAGGAAGGCAAAATCCGTGGTGCCGCCGCCCATATCGATGGTCAGGATGTGGCTTCCCGCTTTCGGACGGAACCCGCTCCTCTCGTCGAAGATGTGGCAATAGAGTGCCGCCAGGGACTCCTCCTCCAGGCGGACATTCGGAAAGCCGGCATCCCGAGCCGCTCGGAGCGTCGCCTCGCGCTGATCCGGCGTCCACTGGACCGGATGCCCCACGATCGTTTCGATGCGGTCGCCGGGCGGCAGATTGTCGAGAGGAACGAACGGCGTAATTCCCCGGCGAAGGTAGCCGAGGAAATACTTCGTCATCAGATAGGCATCCGGCCCGGTGTCCGGCCGGCAAAGGTGGAGCTTGAAGCCGGTGTAGTAGCGGAGGGGATCGAACTGAGCGCGCTCCTCGGCCGCGACGCCAAACGTCGGCGGCTGCCCGCGCCCGTCGCCCAGGTGCATCGCGGTGGGAACGATGTCGCGGTTGTGGAAGGGTACCACCTCGGGCCGGTGGAGAGGATCCGGATCGACCTCGCCCTTGCCCCGATCGGAATACGTGGCGTGCGCTACGCAGCTATTCGCCGTTCCGAAGTCAATCCCAATCGCGTAGACCGTGCCCACGGAGTTTCGTTCCCCCTGCATAACCGCTGCCGCGCCGTACCCTAAGCAGGCGCTTGTACATTCGGGAATACCCGGCGTCTTCCTTTCCCGCCCCTTAGGGTTGTCGGCGATGCGGTGGTACTCATGCTCGAAATCTCCGGGCTGAGATCACCAGGCCGGGCGCTCCTCACCGCGCTTCCCTTCGCAGGAATTGCGCCGATCGCCGCCCGAAACTAGCGGTGCGCGGACGTTCATACGCCCGCATCAACCCGCTAGGAGAGTCAACGATGCCCGCCGCAGCGGTCCAACCCGTCCCGTCCGCCACTTCTCCCATTGATGAGCCGTTCCCCAGCCGACGATTCGGGAAAACCGAGGAGCGCGTGCCCATCCTCGGCCTGGGCACCGCCCCCGCCGGATGCGGGCTCTCCAACGACGACGCCGTCGCCCTGTTCCACGCGGCGATCGATCGCGGGGTCACCTACCTGGACACGGCGCCCGGCTACCAACGCGCCCAGACGCAGCTCGGTGAGGTGCTTCATTCTCGAAGGGACGAGGTGTTCGTGGCGACCAAATGCTACGCCCGCACCGCCGAGGAAGCGCTCACGATCCACGAGCAGAGTCTCCGGGACCTCCGGACGGACCACGTGGACCTCCTCTACGCGCACTCGATCGCCAGTTTCGAGCCGGACGAGCTTCTGGCGCCCGACGGCGTCTTCGCGGGTCTCCGCGAGGCGCAGCGGCGCGGCTGGACCCGTTTCGTCGGATTCACCACCCACCATCTGCCGGCCCGGGCCGAACGGTTGATTGCTGAGTCGGGAGTCGACGCGGTGATGATGGCGATGAACTATGCCGACCGTCACACCTATGGGTTTGAAGAGCGGGTGCTGCCCACGGCCGCCGCGCTCGATGTCGGCGTCGCCGCGATGAAGGTCTACGGCGGCGCGAACGCGATGAACTACGAGGTCGAGCGGGTCTCCGCACTCGGCAACCGGAATCATCATCTAGCGTTCCGATATGCGCTGGGGCTTACGGGCGTGGCGGTAGCCGTAATCGGAATGTTCACGCTCGAGGAGCTAGAGCGGAACATCGCGTGGGCGCGGAGCTGGGAGGCGCTCACGGCCGAAGAGCACGAGCGCTTGGAAGACGAAGGTCGGGCCGTGGCCGCCGAATGGGGCGCACATTTCGGCGAGGTGGAGCAAGCCGATGGCTCGTAGTCCTATCCCGTGGCTCGCGCTCACGGCGCTGCTGACGCTTGCCGTTGCCGCCGTCTGTCGCGCCGCGGAGAACAATCCGGTTCCGCCCACGGTGGCCGACGGCGCGAAGCTCATGCTCGTCTACGAAGACGACCGCTTCTTCGAGGGACCGAGCTGGGACCCTGCTACCGGCAAGCTCTACTTCACCGCCTTCGGAAAAAAAGGCGACGAGCAGGTCCTCCGCCTCGACGAGCCGGGCCACGCCAGCGTATGGTGGGACCACACTCAGGGCGTGAACGGAACTTACCTCTCCCGGAACGGTCGTCTACTCTGCGCGCAAGCTTTCGGCCATCACCTGCTGAGCGTGAAGATCGGCGCGAGCGGGCCGGAAGACATTAAAGAGCTCTCTGGCGACTTCCAGGGCGTGCCTTACCTCCAGCCAAACGATGTATGCGAATCGCCCGTCACCGGAGGGATCTACTACACCGATCCGAACTTCCAGGGCAAGGCGCACAGCGCGGTCTACTACCTTAGCCCAGAGGGCCGCGTCCACCGGATCATCGACCACCTCAAGCTTCCCAATGGCGTCGAAGTCTCCAACGATGGCAAGACCCTCTTCCTTGGCGACAGCTTCGAAAAGCGCATCTACTCCTATCCGATCGAGGCGGACGGGACAGTGGATCAGGGCAAGGTAGCAGTCTTTTTCGATCCGAAAACGGAGAACCAGGCTGATCCGGACGGAATGACGACTGACGGCGAAGGCAACCTCTACTTCTGTATGCGCGGTGGGGTGTGGGTCACCACTTCTAGAGGGCAGAACCTGGGCTTGATCCCCACGCCGGAGTTCTGCAGCAATGTAGTCTTCGGCGGCCCGGACGGCAAGACGCTCTACTTCACTTGCAGCAAGCACGTCTACAGCCTTGCGATGCGGGTTCGGGGTTTGCGATGATTGCTGGCCCCCAGGCAGGCAAATGTTCTCTTCCGTGGCTTCCGAACTGATGTGCCCGGGCACCGCAGGAACATTGTTTGCACCCCGGCGCCGAACTTGCCGTGTGAGTGCGGGTAAACTCCGCTGCCGTCATCTCACGTCGGGGCGCTGTTCCGCAAGGTGGATGAACGGTGCGCGGCTTCGATAAAGCATCCGCAGTGACGGAGCGGCTTTTCATTCCTCTGGCGCTGGTGGCGCTGGTGGCGCTCTTCCTATTCCCCTACGTGTTTCTCGGGCGCTCGCTGCTGCCACTGGATCTAATCCCCATCTTTCAACCCTGGGCGAAGCACGCGCGCCAACTCTGGGGCGAGATCCCGCCGGCGTTCAACCCCCTCCTCGATGCAATCCAGCAGTACTATCCGCGCCGGGTGCTGATGACGGAGAGCCTTCACGCCGGAACGCTGCCCTTCTGGAGCCCGGGAGTCTATGGCGGTAGCACGTTCCTCGGCATCCAACAGGGCGCCGTCCTTTATCCGCCGGCATGGGTGCTCACGCTTTTTCGTCCGGAGATGCAGTTCGGGTGGTCGGCGCTGCTGCACCTGGCGCTTGCCGCGGTGGGAGGCTACCTCTTCTTCCGCGAGGTGGGACTTCGGTCGGCGGGCGCGGCAGTCGGGGCGATTGCCTTCGCGTTCAACGGCTATGTGATCGTTTGGCTGGCATACCCCAACGCTGCGCAGTGGACCCTATGCTGGTTACCGCTCACGCTGTTTCTGTGGGAGCGAGGACGCCGGCGCGAAGACCTCCGCTGGACGGCCGGCTCTGCCGCTGCACTGGCGATGAGCCTGCTGGGCGGGCACGGGCAGTCGTCGGCGTACGTGCTACTGGGCTGGAGCGCATGGGCGCTGTCTCGCACCCCTGGCGGTCCGGGCCGTGGAGGAACCTTCCTCGCGCACGTGGCGGCCCCTGCCGGGCTGGCGCTGCTCGTCGCCCTCGGGCAGCTTCTCCCGGCGCTCGATTACGCGCCCCGCACCGATCGCGGCGCCCGCGTCGCCTGGGAGGCGGCGGTCCGTGGCGGGATGCCGATCACACAGCTCTGGACCTTCGTGCTTCCCCACCTGTTCGGCGATGGGACACTCCGGTCCGCGCAGACTTTCTGGCTGCCGCTCGCGGGCAAGGCGCACCTGGAGTATGTGGAACGGAGCTTCTACCCGGGCGCGGCGGTGCTGGTGTTTGCCGCCGGTGCCTTCGTTCACGTCCGCCGGGCGCAAGGTCCGCGCCGACACCTGGCGATCTACGGCGGGCTGCTCACGCTTGGGGCGCTGTTGACGGCGATGGGGACGCCCCTCTACTGGCCGCTCTGGATGTTGCCGGGCTTTGGGCAGTTCACCGCAGTGGCGCGGATCATCTGCCTTGCCGGCTGGGGTCTCGCGTGCCTGGCGGCGCTCGGCGCGGACACGCTTTCCGATCCGGATCTCATCCTTCGCCGGGCGGCACTCCTGCCCATCGGCATGGCCGCGGCGGTCGGTGCGGCGGTTGCCCTCATCGGGCACTTCATCTACGGAGGCGCGGCTCCCGCGGGTGTTGACGCGGCGCTGGAGCGCTTCGGACAGCCGAGCCTCCAAAGCCAGGCCGACCGGGAACTCATACTCGCGCTGGTGTGGCTCTTTTCGCCGGCGGCCCTGGCATTCGCGGTTCGCGGTCCGCTCCGACCTCGGCTCGGCGGGGCACTTGCTGTCGCGGTCGTGGCCGCCGATCTGTTCACCTTCGGGATGCCGTTCAACCCGCGGTCGGATCCGAGCTTCGCGACCGTGAAGACGCCGGAGATCTCGTTCCTGCTGTCGCAGTCGGGCCCATTCCGCTTCCTCTCTACCGGACCACCCGGCCGAGAAACGGATTTCCGTCAGCGCTTGCCATCCAACCTGCCATCGACCTTTGGCCTCGACGACATTTCGGGCAGCGATTCCTTCGTTAGCAAGCGTTACCGAGAGTGGGAGGCGGCAGTGGGCGACGGTGCCTCTCCCTGGTCCAAGCCGGGCTCGGTAGCGCTGCGGGCGGCGGGCGTGCGGTACTACCTGAGTGGTACCGCCATCAGCGCCCCCGGAATCGCGCCGGCTTCGGTCACTGCGCCGACGAGTGGTTCCCTCCTTTGGGATGATCCGGGCTCCCTGCCGTACGCTCGCCTCCACACGAATGTGCAATCGCCACCCACTCATGCGGAGATGCTCCGTCTGATAGGAATGCCGAACCGGGCGCCGGTGGTCGCACTTACGGATGGGCAGGGAGGGCCGACCTTTAACGGCCGCGCCACGATGACGCCGTTCAACGCCATGCGAAAGGGTGCTAACCGCGTGACTTTGCTCGGTACTGCGCCGGAACCGGGCGTGCTCTTTATCTGCGAGCAGTATGATCCCGGCTGGCGTGCCCGCGTCGATGGCATCCCGGCCCGGGTAGTTCCGGTAGACGGCATGTTCGTCGGCATTCCGGTGTCCGCCGGTTTGCACCGCGTGGAGATGGCGTACCAGCCGGATACCTACCGCGTGGGTGCATTCGGGACCCTGCTTGGACTGGCGATCCTACTAACGTTAAGCTTCGGCGCAGGAAGGCGTCTCCAGATGGCGCGCCCAACGGAACGGTGAGGAGAACCCTCGTGCGCTCAATCGTACTATCACTCGTCGCCATCTGGATCATGACGTCATCCCCTTCCCTCTCCGCCGCCATGGCCTATCCCAAGGGCACGGTGATGCCGCTGGAGTTCCACAGCGTGATCCTCGACAGCGACCGCAGGGGACAGATCTACGTCCCCGCGCAGTACGACGCAGCAGTGCCGGCGTGCTCGATGTTCGTCCAGGACGGCAGCCAATACGCCAAGAACGGCGGGCCGGACGCCTTCGACCGTGCCATCGCGCTTGGCCAGATGCCGGTGACCGTCGTCGTAATGCTCGATCCCGTTCGGCGCAGCGAGGAGTACGACACCGTCTCGGACCGATACGCGCGCTTCCTCCGCGATGAGGTGATCCCGCTGGTCGATAAGCGCTACAACCTCCGGAAAGACGCAAACAGCCGGGCGGTGATGGGCGTATCCAGTGGTGGGATCTGCGCATTCGAGGCGGCGTGGTTCATGCCGGAGACGTTCCGGCGGGTCTGCTGCCAGAGCGGCAGCTTCGCCAACATCCGCGGCGGCGACGTGTTCCCGAAGCTGGTCCATGACACTCCGAAGAAGGAGATCATGGGGTACATGGCCGTCGCGCAGAACGATGTGGTGAACAACCTGGGGAGCTGGCTGGAGCTGAACCACAAGCTCTGGGCAGAGCTCCGCGCCAAGGAATACGACTTCGAGTATTACGAGGACCGGCGCGGCCACAGCTACCACGCTGCGGCGGCTCAGCTTCCAATCGCGCTCTGGTCTACCTGGAGAGGCTACCCATGAAGCTCAGCGAAGAGCAGATCCGAGAATTCCGGGAACGAGGAATGCTCCTCGGACCGAAGGTATACACCGACGAGCAGGCGGAGACCCTTCGTCAGCGGCTGCAAGAAGTGATGGACGGCCGCTCCGCCTCCAAGCCGGAGGCGAATCGGAACATGCTAGGCAAGACCGATCGGGTGGTCATCCAGGTGGTCAACATCTGGGAGGCGGATGACCTCTTCAACGAGCATCTCTACAACCCGGACGTCTGCACTATGGTCTCCCAGCTCATCGGCTATCCCGTGCTCCGCGTCTGGCACGACCAGATCCAGTACAAGCCGCCGCGCGTTGGCGGTCCCACCACCTGGCACCAGGACCATCCCTACTGGCCGATCATCCAGCCCGCTGACCTCGTCTCGGCGTGGGTCGCGCTGGACGACGCGACGGTGGAGAACGGCTGCATGTGGATGGTTCCCGGCAGCCACCGGTGGGGTCCTCACAAAGGCGGCACCATCGGCACGGACCCGGAGACGTTTGCGCCCCAGCCGGACATGGCGCTGCTGCCGGAGGGAGCGGTCGTCCAGCCGGTCGCCTGCGAGGTGAAGAAAGGCCAGGTGATGTTCCACCACTGCCTCACCTGGCACGGCAGCCCGAACAACGACTCAGACCGCGGCCGACCTGCCATCGCCGTCCACTACATGCCCGGCTACACTCGCTATGAACCGGTAGGCGGTCACCTGATGGAGCCCCGCGTGACCGTGAAGCCCGGCGAGGTGCTGCAAGGCGAGTTCTTTCCCACGGTGTGGGACAATGGTCCGGTAGCACACTGATCGATGAGGCATTAGGCATTCGGCGTTAGGCATTAGGAAACGAAGCTAACCCAATGCCTAACGCCGAATGTCCAATGCCTTCCCGAGGAAAACAATGCCCGTCGAACCCTATGCCATTGGTGTCTGCAGTTGGTCGATCCAGGTGACCAGCATTCCCGAGCTCCGGTCCATCCTGGACCGCCTGGGAACCAACGTCATTCAGATCGCGTGCGGCGACCCGCACCACGCCTCGTGGAACGAGGGCGACGCGATGCCTGAAGCCGCCCGCGCCGCAGGCTTCGAGATGACCGCCGCGATGCTCGGCTTCCCCGGCGAGGACTACACCACGCCGCAGCACATCAAGGAGACGGGCGGCTTCGGCAACCCGGCCACGCGTGCCGAGCGTCTCGAAACTCTGAAGTGGGGACTGGACCGCAGCGTCGCCCTGGGGGTGCCCTCGCTGACGCTCCACGGCGGATTCCTGCCCGAGCCCTCGGATTCCGACCGCAAGCCTTTCCTCGACACCCTCGGCCAGGCGGCAGCGCTGGCAAAGCAAAGAGGGATCATCCTCGGCCTGGAGACCGGCCAGGAAACGGCGGACCTGCTCCGGCGAACCCTGGACGACCTCAAGTGCGACAACGTGAAGGTCAACTTCGACCCCGCCAACATGCTCCTCTACGACATGGGCGACCCGATCCGCGCCGTTGAGATCCTCGGCCCGGACATCCTCAGCGTGCACTGCAAGGATGCCAACCGCCCCACCACGCCCGGCGCCTGGGGAGAGGAGGTGCCGCTCGGTCAGGGCCAGGTCAACATGCGCGCGTTTGTCGAAGCCCTGAAGCGCGTGGGATACCAGGGCTCCCTGATCATCGAGCGCGAAGTTGGCAACCAGGAGGAGCGCATCCGCGACTGCGCGCATGGCATCCGCGTGCTGAAGGACATCCTCGCGGGATAACAATCGTCCTCGTCGTCGTCCTCGAAGCTACCTGGTCGCTCCCGGAAAATGCCGAAGACGACGACGAGTTCGAGGACGAGGCAGAGAACATCGATGCTACCGTTTCTCGATTCCACTCCCGTGGCCGCCGACCCCTCCGAGCTTCGCGCTCGGGCGGATCGCGACGGCTATGTCTTCTTCCGCAGGCTGCTGCCGCCCGCGCCCCTGCTAACGGTCCGGCGGGGGATCCTGGAGATCTGCGCGCGACACGGATGGCTGAAGCCCGGCACAGTGGTCGAAGACGGAATTGCGGCGCCGGGCGTTGCCTACCGGGAAGGCGAGCCGCAGTACATGGCGGCATACGACGAGATCCAGCGGCTGGAGAGCTTCCACACGCTGGCGCACCAGCCGCCGCTGCTGGACGCGCTCCGCAACCTCTTCGGCGAGGAGGTGCTGGTCCATCCCCGCAACATCGCCCGCGTGATGTTCCCGCAGAACAACCTCCACACTACAGGCGCCCACCAGGACTTCGTCCACATCCAGGGGACCGAGGAAACATGGACCTCCTGGTTCCCGCTCGGCCACTGCCCCCGCGAGCTCGGCGGGCTCGAAGTGTTGGCCGGCTCTCACCGGGAGGGAGTGCTGCCGGTGCGCTCCGCTTACGGGGCGGGCGGCCTCGGCGTGGCGACCGACCACCTCGATTTGGAATGGGTGGGCGAAGACTTCGCGTGCGGGGACGTGCTCGTTTTCAAGAGCCTGTGCGTGCACCGGGCCACCGACAATCTCACGCCCGACCGGATGCGCATCTCCGTCGACTTCCGCTACCAGCCGGTATCGCACCCGGTGGTCCCGGGAAGCCTCCTCCCCCATTTCAACCGGCTCCCCTGGAATGAGATCTACGCCGGCTGGGCGAGCGACGAGTTCCAGTATTACTGGCAGCGCTATCCCCTCAACATCGTCGAGTTCCGGCGAGACGCGATCCGCCGCGAGGAAGCCGCGACCATCTGACATGGACCCGTTCCTCGACTCCACGCCAATTGCCGGCAACGCTTCCGAGCTCCGGGAGCGCGCCGAGCGGGACGGCTACCTCTTCTTCCGCGGGCTGGTGCCCCCTGCGCCGCTCTTGGCCGTTCGACGTCAGATCCTGGAGATCTGCGAGCGGCACGGCTGGCTTAAGCCGGGTACGGCAGTCGAAGACGGCATGGCGGCACCGGGCGTGGCGTACACGCCACGGAACCCGGAGTATCTAGGCGTCTACGATGAGATCCAGCGCCTGGAGAGCTTCCACGCCCTCCCGCACCAGCCAGCCCTTCTGTCCTCGCTGCGGAGCCTCTTCGGCGAAGAGGTGCTGGTCCATCCCCGCAACATCGCCCGCGTGATGTTCCCGCAGAACACGAAGTTCACCACCCCGGCGCACCAGGACTACATCCACATCAAGGGCTCGCCCAACACCTGGACCGCCTGGATTCCCCTGAGCGACTGCCCCGAAGAACTGGGCGGCCTGGCGGTGCTGGCCGGCTCGCATACCGTCGGCATCTTGCCGACGCACGCGGCGTACGGGGCCGGCGGTGCGGGCGTGGATACGGACGACCTCCCGTTCCACTGGGTCCTCAGCGACTACCGCTGCGGAGACGTGATGCTCTTTCACAGCCACGCCGTCCACCGCGGCATGGATAACCTCACCCGTGACCGTCTCCGCGTTTCGGTCGACTACCGATACCAGCCGGTTTCCGAGCCCGTCGCGGAAGACAGCCTCCTCCCCCACCATAACCGCGCCAACTGGGACGAGATCTACGCGGGCTGGGCTCGACCCGAGCTGCAATACTACTGGAAGCGGCTCAACCTGAATGTGGTCGGCCCGCGCCGGGAGACCACCGCCTCCTACTGACTCCCATGAGCACATCCGCCGTCGAAGAAGCACTGGAGGCGGTGCGGCTGGCTTTTTCTGAGATGCCGCGTCCGGAGCACTTCACGGACTATCGCCACTGCTGTGAGCGCGCCGAGCACGACGAGACGCTTCGCTCCTACACCCCTGAAACCATCGGCATGGCGGAGCTAGGCAACGGCGGTTGGGACCCCATCTGCTTCGTCTCCACCGAGGGCTATCTCTACTACATGCAGGCCCTGGCCCGCCTCGCTTGCGGAACAGGACCGGACTACTACCTCGACCAGTTCCTCTTCCACCTGAACCGGGACCGGATCGCGGCAATGAACGAAGCGCAGAGGAAGTCGGTCCAATCCCTACTTGCGACGCTGCTGGACGCTCGTGCCGACGAGATCAGCCAGACGAACGACATCTACCACCTGGAACAGGCCCTCTATCGACTGGACCCGACACCAGGAGACCGGTGATGCCTCTCAACCGACGCGATCTGCTCAAGGCGAGTGCCGCCGCCCCCGCCGCGGCGTTGAAACCGGGCAAGATCTCCAGGTCTCGGCAAGAGGCCGCCGGCGCGCCGCTCCGGATGATCATGGTCCAGTTGGTCCACCCGTACTGGTACGCGGACCCGAAGCACAACAACGTCGACGCGGGCAAGAACTTCTGGCGTGAGGAGTACTGGACCGGCGTATTCCGGCGGGCCGTTGAAGACGGCTACGATGCGATCTTCTACTGGTCCGAGCCGTGGCAGGTCCACCAATGGCAGACATGGCTCATCGCGCACCGGAAACAGCCGGAAGCGCGCACGCTCCCGGACGACCAGCAGGCCGCTGTGATCAAGCAGGTGCGGTGGGTCTTCGGCAAAGCGCACGAGCTCGGGCTGAAGAACTTCCTGATCAACATGTGCATTGTCACCACGCCGCCGTTCGCGAAAGCGCACGGGATCGATGGCGACATGCCGGTATCGGAGACAGTCGATTGGCGGCACGGCTTCTCCGCGTCCGGCGGTAAGGACCCGGACGACAAGATGGTACACTGGGGCGTCCGGAACCCGATCACGCGCGACTTCACTACGAAGGCGATTGCCGAGCTGTTCGAGACCTACCCCACGCTGGACGGCCTTCTCAGCACGATGGGCGAGGCGCTCTCCGGCAAGCGCAGCACGTGGTACCGGGAAGCCGTGGCGCCGGGACTGAAAGCGTCCGGCAGGCGACCGATCTCCATCATCTTCCATTGGATGATGCCGTTGGACGACTTCATCGAAGACATCGCTGCGCCGGAAGTCTACGACAACACCTGGATCGCCATCGAACACAACGGCGAGATCCTGAGCGACGTGGAGCCGTACGCGATCTCGCTGCGTTGGGCGAAGCAGACGAAGGTTCCCATCATCGTCCAGTACGTCTTCCACAACCTCGGCTCGCTGCCGTGCAATTCGCCGAAGCTGGCGTATGAGATGGCGCGCGAGGCGAAGCGAATCGACCGATACGCCGGCTTCGCGTACTACCAGATGGTCGACGCGCTGCAGTCGCCCGATTATGACCTGATGGGCCGTGCGCTCGCCTACTACGCGGCGCGCGGCGAGCCCTACCGCGATGAGCCGTGGCTGCGGATCCTGGAAGAACGGTTCGGAGATCGGGAGGCGGCGCGGCACTTCCTGAACGCCTACAACCTCTCCGGCGGCATCACGCCCGGCGTGAACCAGATCGCCTGGTGCCCGCACGACGGGCGATGCACGCACCAGCTCATCCTGAAATACTGGCACTGGACCGATCAGGACCCTCGCTTCAGCCGCTTCACCTCGCCGCCCGTCGGGGATACGCTCCTCCCCGTCCGACACTACGCGGAGGTGGTGGCCCGATATGGCGCGCAGTTCCGGGACAACAACGGCGCGGACTACCGCTGGGCACAGAAGCTGCCGTCACCGCCGTCGGCACAGAGTCGTCCCGGTCTCCAGGAGCTGATCTGGGGACACATCGATTACCCCGTCACGCCGGAAGCGCACACGCGCAAGATCCGGAAGCTGGGTTCCGACTGCGCGGCGGAGGCGGCTCTCGGAAGAGCAAAGACGCGCAAGAGCGCGGAAATGGCGGAGCGCCTCTTCCACCAGATGAAGTCTTACGACCTGCTCACGGCCTACTACGAGCGAAAGGTTCAGGCGGCGTGCTCCGCGCTGATTCATCACTTCGGTGGGGATACCGCCGAACGCGCGCGCGCCGAGAAGCTCGCGGACGAGACGGTTGAGCTCTACACCACTGCCGCCAACTACATGTTCGAGCACCTGGACAAAAGGTCCGGCGCGATGAAGGGCGGCTGGTACGACGAGTCGCGCGACCTTCCCGGCCTGATCGAGATCGAGAAGAAAGACCGAAAAGACCTGCCCGAGCTGTTCAAATGGTCAAAGACGACGGTACCCACCGCGCCTGGCGGTAAGGCGAAGCTGGGGACAACGCTGCCGGAGAAGTGAGAGACTGTGCGTTAGGCATTTGGGCCAGACAAGCGGGAAACGCGCAGCGCGGGTATCTTGCCCGCAATGCAGCGTACACCTACCTCACGCTCGCGCCTCGAGCCTTGAGCCTCATTTAGGTAATCGCGGCGCGTCCTCGAGCAGCCGACCTACCACGGCCCAGATTGGGACTACCATCTTTTGGCCTCCGGGGAGCGCGATCCGGATCTCGTCCTCGATGCTGCCGATGGAAGCGTCAGGTGAGACGCGGACTTCAATCGTGAGTCGGCCAGGAATCGTCTCCGGCTTCACCTGAAGCGCCAGCCAGCGGCTCTCACACGTGGCCGTAGCGCCGGCGAGCGAGGCGCCCCCCTCGCTCTTGAGCGTGATCGTCTCCGCGGCGGGGCTACCCTTGGAGATCGGTCCCATCAACAGCAGCTTGGGCTCGGCGCGGACGCTGCCCGTTACCTCCCCGTCCACCCGAACGAGCGCTGACTGAAGCACCGTCCGGCGCGGGTCCGCCACCCCGTCAACTGCAGACGTCTCCCCTTTCCTTTGAAGGAGAGGGGCCGGAGGAGAGGTCCTCCCAAACGTCAGATAAGCGTTGAGCAACCCCAGGGGCGCATCGTGCTGCCGCTGCACGCGGTACTTCACGCACACTACGGGTCGACCGTGCAGCGCGGGCTCCTGCACGCCGTTGTACTCGTCCGGCAGCCGCGGATATCGCTTCAACTCCGTCAGCGTCACCTTGACATACGGCTTGGAGCCAGCCAGCGCGAGTGCTTCCGGCGTGTCCCCGAAGCGCGCGTCCATAATCGCCGTCAGCTCGAGGGATGGACTTGCCTCCGCCGTAATCCGACCGAAATCGAGCGCGGCCGGGATGAAGGCCATGCTGGAAAGGATCTGTCCGGAAAGGAGCAGCGTGGCTGCGGCATCTTGCGACCCCTGAAGGTGCACCCACGCCTGCTTGTTCACGGGGCCCGGTGTCAGCCGCCCGAGATCGAGTGAAAGCTGGACTTCCAGTTCCTCGCCAGGCGCCAGCGGAATCGGCTCGCCCTTGGCGGTGGATGACCCGGAGACGCCTCGCCCAGATCGCCGCATTATCGACCCCACGCATCCGCACGCTGTCTCCACGTCGCTCACTACTACGGGATGCCCCGTGCTGTTGCGGACCCGAAACGGGCGGCTAACCACGGCCGCGTCGATCGACTCGATCTTGCCGAAATCGTAAGTTCCAGTCGACTTCCCGGTCACCCGTACGCCGTTTCCGCCGATTACCGTCAGCATCGGCGGAACCAGCGCCACCTCTTTCGCGTGAACGGGAGAAGTCTGGAGCCCGAGTAGGGCTATGGCTAGAACGGCGACGGCACGCCCGCTCACTTCTTCGGCTCCGGTTTGGCGGCGTTCACCGGCTTCGTCGCGGCGGTTAAGGCGTCCAACGTCTGGCGCACGAGCACCGTCGGGTCAGCCTTCTGTCCGTCCGGCTGCGTCGTAAACCGGATCTGCCCTTCCGGATCGATCACAAAAGCCCGCGGGCACTGGGTGACCTGATAGGCCCGGTGCAGCCGGCGGTTGAGGTCAGGCATGAGGGTCGTGACCGAGGTTACGATCCCCTGGCGCTCGGCAAACTGCTTGACCATGCCCGCTTCACCGTGGAACACGACCATCGTCCGCGCGGGCGCACGTTCGCCCTCCGGCGGATACGGATCGCTCAACACCGGCGTGCTGCGCTGAAGCTGGCTCCAGAGACGGGAGACCGCCTGGCAGCGCGAGCAGCCGCAGAAAAAGTACACGGCGACTGCCTGGCCGTGAAAGTCCTTGAGATCGCGCGGTTTTCCGTCCGCGTCCGGTCCCACCAATGCCGGTGCCGGACGCGGTATCGGGGGTGCGTCGGCCGTCGGCTGCTCGGCCGCGCCCACGGCGCCGATCAGAAGGAACGACAGGAACAATGAAAGCTTATACGTTCGCATTACAACCCCGCTACCGCAAGTTCCGGACCTAAACCGCGCTAAACCAACGCTCCGAGCGATCAGCCTGGAGTGGGTCAACTCCGATTGACGCGGCCCGATAGGGCCACCCTCCTGGGCGAAGGCGGAGACCGCATCCAGCCGGGTGGACTGGCAGCAATGGCAGCCGCGGGAATCGGAGCTCCCGCACTCCAGGCCCCATCGTACGGAGGCGCTACTTTGTCATCCGAACAGCCCCTCGATCGGGGCGGCCTGCACGAGCTCGCGCGGCTGATTGAGGTGATTGTACACGATTGTGCCGGGGTTAATGCCGAGGGCGTGGTAAACGGTGGCGAGGAGCTGTGTAGGGTGGACCAGGTCCTCCGCGGGGCTGGAGCCGGTGGCGTCCGACTTCCCGTACGCCGCGCCCATCCGCACGCCCGCGCCGGCCGCGAGGGCGGTATAGCAATATGGCCAGTGGTCGCGGCCGTCCGGAGCATTGGCCGCATTGCCGGTGGTGTTCTGCCCCATGTGCGGCGAGCGTCCGAACTCGCCGATCGCGATCACCAGCGTCTCGTTGAGCAGGCCACGGTCGTGGAGGTCATCGAGCAGCGAAGGGAGCGCGCTATCCAGTTTCGGGCAATGGAGGTCTTTGAGCGCCATCGCCTGCTTGTAGTGCGTGTCCCAGGACGTGGTGGTAGGGTCCGCGTTGGCGACGGAAGGCCAGTTCACCTGCACGAAGCGGGTCCCCGCCTCCACCAGGCGTCGCGCGAGGAGGCAGCTCTGCCCGAAGGTGTGGCGGCCATAGCGGTCGCGGACCTTGTCCGGCTCTTGCGTCAGATCGAAAGCCTTGCGCGCGCGGCCAGAGAGGATGAGGTCGTACGCCTGCGCGTAGTACTTGTTCAGGGCGTAACGGGACGCGGCTTTCTCGATCTCGGGCATCTGGGCGTTGAGCGCCTTGCGGAGCTCCGTGCGGCGCTCCATCCGCGTTTCCGTGACCTCCGGCCGGAGCTTCAGGTCATCGAAGCGCGCCTTGTCCATCTTCGCTTGGTCGAGGTCATCCCCCGGCGGGAACAGGTTGTAGGGATCGTATGCCTGGCCGAGGAAGCCCGCGGTGCCGCCCTTGCTGATGACGTTGCTCTCCTGGACAGGCCGCGGCATCATCACGAACGGCAGCATCGGCACGTCCGGAGGGCGGATCTTGGCGACATGCGACCCCGCGTGCGGGAAATCGTTCTGGTTCGGCGGTTCGAGCTGGCCGGTCGGTGAGACCTTGTCCGGCAGGTAGCCGGTCAAGATCTGGTACATCGCCGCCGTGTGGTTGAGCAGTCCAGCCGGCGTGTAGGAGAGCGACCGGATCAGCGTCACCTTGTCGAGCTGCTTCGCGAGGCGAGGCACCAGTTCGGTGACCTGGAGGCCCGGCGCGGTCGTCGCGATCGGCTTGAACAGGCTGCGGACATCACTGGCGGCGTCGGGCTTGGGGTCCCAGATGTCGATGTGACTGGGGCCGCCCTGCAGGAAAACGAAGATCACGCTCTTCGCCCGCCCGAACCCGCCGGGGCCGGAAGTTTTCGCAGGCGCCGCCGACGCCCCTAGTGCCAACACCTGCGGCAATGAAAGCCCGAGCAGGCCGATGCCACCCGCCTGGATCAGGTCCCGGCGAGTATACCCGTCACACAGCCGCCCGGATTTGCCGAGGATGGAGAGCACGGGTTAGCCTCACGCAAAGGCGCAGACGGAAACGAC
>JADMIO011621089.1_pt1 | contig 46511 bp, 37 predicted proteins | sample 8958161 | NCBI WGS metagenome assembly JADMIO01 (sample SAMN16585339, study PRJNA669376) | soil metagenome | isolation source: Crop rotation soil | place: USA: Cullars Rotation, Alabama | collected 2011
CGCGACAACTTGTCCACGTGGAATTCTAAGCTTAGGATCCCAATGTGCTGGAAAGTAGAACTGCTGATACCTGCGATCGTTTTCGGTCGATTCAAAGTAAGAGTCACTAACACGTTCGTAGGCGGCAACTAGCGTTGCTTCATCCTGTCGCGCATCGTCCGCCCACAAACAACCGCACTCACGACACCGTCGCAGCCTCAACTCCGGCAGTTGTTGGCGCAACGCCGCATCCAGAAACGGCTCGTCCAAACTATCGCTCGCGATACTCACGAACGGTTCTGTTTCTTCGCTGCAAACCCGGCACTTCATTAATTAATAGTTATTTCTTTGCCATAAAGAAGCACAAAAGCTCAAAACAGATTCAGTTCATTTTTGAGCTTTTTGTGCCTTTTTGTGGCTATAAAAAAGCAGCTTGAAATCGAGCCGCCAAAACATCAATATCAAACTCTTCCCGCAATGCCCTCTGCGCGTTGTCTACTCCATTAGCACCATTCCCGCTGGCCCATGTTTCGACAAACGCATCCAGCGCTGCCGGCTCGATCGTCGCCAGCCGCGGCGTGAGGTCGTAACGCTCGGCTACGCGAAACATCGCTGACTCCCGCGGCCCATGAAAAAATACAGTCTTGCCTGCTGCCAAATATTCGGGAAGCTTTGTCGGCAACGAATAAAGCGAGATGCGCGAAGACTTCTTCCCAAACGCGAGCGGCAAATAGAGCAGATCCGCCGCCTTCATCGCATCGAGACATTCCGCATGTGACCGCCGGGTCAACATTCGCACTGTTCGCAACGCTGACAACGATGACCGGTGCTGCTCCGCCACCTCACCCATCACAGTAAACTCGATCGATTCGCCATTACGTCGATTATGACGCTCAATCGCCTCCGCGAAAGCCATCACCGCATCGAACCTAAAGACATTCACATCGCCGGCGAGCAGTACTTGTCGCGGCTTCGACGTGCCATTCGCCCCCTGCGACCCCGAACCATTTCGCACGCCGTTGTGCACCACGGTCCAACTCTTCCCAAAACTCTCCTCGTAGTGCGCGGCCATCTCACGAGAAACTGCGTAACGCACATTCGCACGCTGCACGATCTCCGTGAGCAACCGCTGCCGCCGTCGCGTGTAAGGAAGTTGGTGACACTCGTGATGTCCTTGCCAGTCGTCCATCACATAGAGGACCAAATTTAGGTTTGCGTGTTGCTTATGCAGCGACAGCGCCGCCGACATGATCCAAGGGCTCACCGGTATAACCAGCAAGTTTCTAATCGAATGCCGCTGGACCACGTCTGCAAGCAGCCGCACTGCATCTCGCGACGCGCGGAATTGTTGCACCTTCAGCAAAGGATAGTATGCAAGCGAGATTCGTTGCGGCAGCCAACGCGGCCGCGCAGGCGACGGCAGATTGATCGACTGCCCACGCCTCTTTCCTTCCGCGGGTGCGACGTGCGCCGGATGTGCGCACCACAGCTTCTCATTCGGAAAACCACTGAAGAGGTTGTAAAGCGTCTCGCCGAAGCCGCTGGTAAATCCCACCGGATAATCAGCTATCACAAGGGTCGGTGATGGCATAACGTGTAAATCCTGAAGAAATCTTGGAAATCCTGTCTAAGACTTTGAACAGGATTTACAAGATTTTTCAGGATTAACTTTCATCCGCGTAAATCCGTGGCGGTAACGCACGACAGGAATCCACGCAGCCGTCCGGCCCACGCGCGTGGCAGATCCGGCCGCAACAGCCCATGACGCAAGCTCGCCAGCTCACTTAAAAACTGGACCAACGCCCACAGTCCGATATGCGCGAGGCCTTTCACACGACTCTTCCCCATCGTGATCGTCAGAATTCCGAACCGCGATCGCATCGACAGATACTGGTGCTGGTCCAATCCCTCGCGGCCGCCCAGCGCCTGGTGATGAATACAGTTTGCCGAGGGAACGTAGTAGACCTTCCAACTCCGGCTGAGTCGATAACCAAGATCGAGATCCTCACCTGGCGAGCTGCCCGCAAAGAACGAGGCGAAACCTCCGACCGATGCGAACGCCTCGCGCCGCAACGCACTGGCGCCACCGCCGATCCACTCACAAGGAATGAGCTCTCGGGCCGTCGTCGGGAATCCATTTGGAAGGGCCGCTCCGACGAGACGTCCGGGCTCGAACCCTTTTGTTTTGCCGTGCAGGAGTATGCGATAGAGTCGCCAGAAGAATGTTGGCGTCATCATCGGTTGATTGATCAGGCGTCCCATCGTGGCGCCGACGTTCGGATCAGTCCAGATAGGTTTGAAAAGTTCTTCAGCCCAATGGGTGTCCACTTCCACATCGTCGTCGACCAACAGAAGATTGTCGTAAGTCGCGCGCGCGATGGCGAAGTTGCGCTGGGCGGCACAGTTCCGTTCGGGATAGTGGAAGTAGCGCACGTCCAATCCTGCGTCACTCCAACACGCTTCTTTTGTGAGCGCCAGCGTTGCTTCGTCGTCGCCGCAATGGACCACCACGACTTCCGCGACCGGCACTGTTTGTTTACTGAGACTGTCGAGACAGAGTCTGAGCAGCTCGGGCCGTCCGACAGTGGCGATGATGGCGGAGATCGGTTGCGGCGTCATGCGACTCGTTGCATCCAAAGGCTCGAAGCACCCGCGGTTGAGGGCCAGAGACGCGCGGCAGCGTCACCGTGATCGAGACAAAGCCAGTAGTTCGCCAGTGTGACCTGGAAATGCTCGTTGAAGGACAGGAACGCTTCCAGCAGGTATTGCTCGTTCAACGCCATGCGGCGCTCGATCAGCCACTCGGCGGGATAATCGTGAGGGAAGAAGATGTCGTGCACGTGCACCCAGACGCCCGGTGCGAGCCTCGGCAGGAGTTCGAGAAATTCGTAACAGACGTCGCTGCCGAACTTCACCGTGTGGCTGGAGTCGATGAAGAGAATGTCGTTCGCGCCGAGGCACGAGAAGAAATCGACGTCGATCTCTTCGACTCGTTTTTGGATCAGACTAACTACGGGACCAGCGCCGTTGAGACGCTCCGGGTAGGGTTCGATACACGTCAGCTTGCCGTTTGTTAATGCTTTGGCCGCGAGCTGGGTTGAATAGCCGCCGCCGATCTCGATGATGTTTTGCGGTTTGAGATGTCGAATCAGTGAGTAGTAAACAGCCGCGTCGAAGCCGTTGAAGAAACCATTGTCGAAGTTGAATTCGAGCGTGCTTAGGTTGTCGTGATAAGCCCTGAGTTCATTCAGAAGTGTGAGTTGATCGTCCCATTTGAAGTCGATGCCCGGATACTCGCGACGGCGCGTGAGCTGTTCCGCGGTGATCGAGCGGAAGTCGGGGAGAGGCTCGTAGTAATGAATCGGGCGGATGTGATAGCCCCAGCGATCGGTGAGATGCGGGTGGCTTTGGGCCCGGAACAGAAGGTGGTGTGCTACGCGATCGAGAAGAGTTTTAACCACGGATTACACGGATAAAGACTGATAGAAGCTTTGTTGGACGCGCGCGTGAGTGAAGTACTCGCGGCCGGTCTCGAGCGCGCGCTTGCCGAGTGCGCGACGGTGCTCGGGATTGTCTGCGAGCTTTGCGATTGCGGCGGCCAGATCGGATTCGGCTTCAACGACTTCAGCGACGCCCGGGTTCTCGCGCGCCCACGCGACGGCTGAACAGTAGCTCGGGCCGTAGATCAGGAGGGGAACGCCGGTGGCGGTGTAGTCTGCGAGCTTGCTCGGGAATGCCATCTCCATGTTGGCGCGGTCGGAGGGGGCAAACGACATCGGGACGAATAACGCGTGGGCTTCCGAGCGCAGACGGTTGAGCAAGTTGCTCGCGGTCAGTAGGCCGCATATTTCGGTGTTTGAGTTGTTCAGACCGAGTGGTTGCGCTTCCGCGGTTGTTAGTGGTCCAAAGATCAGTAATCGTCCGTTACGGGTTTCAGTGCGTTTTGCAGTGCGACGAGTGCGTCGATGTAACCGTTCGAGTTGATCGTACCGGCGAAGGCGATCGTGAATGGCCTGTCGGTGCGACCGAGATGCGCGGGAGGTTCGTCGTAGTCAGGACAATCCGCACTGCGGCTCGGGTAGATTACTGACGCCGGAGCACCGTATCTCTGTTCATAGAAACGACTCATGGCAGGCGACGCGGACAAACGCGACTGCGCTTGTCGATAAACACGCGCGAATCGCTCGTCGAGCCAGTTGCGAAACTGCGGCGCAATATCTGCTACACGCGGCCAGTCGTCATGGATGATCAGGTGCAGAGGCACTCGTCGTTTGCTCGCGAGTTCCGCGGCGGCGAGCCAGCCAAAACCGTGCGCGACGGTCAACACGGCCTCACAATCGAAACCGTTTAGTGAGATTTGCGGTGCCATGCGTGGCGCGACGTGCGTGAACCACGCGAGCGCGTACGGATGAAAGCGCGTGTTGAGCCAACGTTGTTTACCAATCGGACGAGAAACGTAGTTGATGTTTGGCAGCCGTCGTTCACGTTGCGACTCGGTCGCCGTCTCAATGATGGTCAGCCGCTCGGGCGGATAATCTGACAACAATCGATGCAACAACGCCGACCCGTGATACGACGCCTCCACCGGCACATCACCAACATAAAGGATTGCCGGTAACGTCACACTTCATACACGCGGCGCATCCATTCGGCCGTGAGCCGCATGCCGTCTTCGAGGCTGTAGGAGTTTTTGTGGTCCAGGTCGCTGACTGACTTCGATATGTCCACCCGCTTTAGCTTCGTCGTGAGTATCTCCGTTTCCTGATGATGGACCAGTCGCGGATCTGCGCCCGTAACTTCAAGCACAACGTCCGAGAGTTGCTCGATTGTGTGGAGGTCGGTGCCGCCGATGTTGTAGGTCTCACCTGCACGGAAATTGTTCGTGATGTTCGCCAGTGTGCGGACGGTGTCAGCAAGATAGGTGGACGTGCGCGAGTGGCCGCGAAAGACAGTCCAGGGCAATCCATGCAGGGCGCAGTAGAGAAATCGACAGTTCACCGAGCGATACGGGCTGTAGTACTCGCCTGGGCCATACGTGTTGAATAAGCGGACGACGACCGTTTCAGTGTCGTATTGAAGTGCAGAGTTTCTGATCTGCATTTCGTTAACCCACTTAGTCATCGCGTAGTCGTTCAACTGCTTGATCTCATACTCGTCCATCACCGTCTCGACCATCAGGTCGGGCCAGTCGCCGTACACTTCGGAGGACGAGAAGTGGATGAGGCGAAACTTGAGACGCTCCTGGAGGCGGATCATATTCTTCGTGCCGATGGCGTTGGTGCGCCACAGCGTTTCGTAGAAGTCTTCGCCGTTCCAGCGGCCGAACTCAGCCGCGCAGTGATAGACGTAATCGAATGGACCACAGCGCTCGAAGACGCGCTCGAGCTGCCGAAACTCGCCGACGTCGCAGCGGGCGTAAAGCGGGACTTCGACGTCCGTGCGCAGGCTGAAGCCGATCTCATCGGGTTGATGTTGTATGTCGCACGAGACGACGTGATGCCCGCGGCCGCGCAGCTTGTTGATAAGGCCCGCGCCCACCGTTCCGAGGCCACCTGTTACAAGGATTCTCATGTCAGTCCTGAAAAGTTTTGAACCCACTCCGCAATCGCATCCGGCTCTAACAGTTTCGCTTTCGATTTGATAATTCGATCGATAGTTTTCCAGTCGTTCATCTGATTGGCGACGACACCGGTTTCAGGATTGTAGGCGCGGAAGCGGTGGCGATGCTTAAAGCCAGAGGCGGCATCACGATATTCACCAACCTCGAAATCATGGATCACGATCCACGGGCGTTGCGGTTGCTTACGTGCTAAAGCGCCGATCGTGGCGGCACGCTGTGCACTCGTTTTTGAATCATCGATCAGGATCAGATCAAAGGATTCGAGATCGGGAATCGATTCAGAGATTTCGCCGTTCACGAGTTGAAGAGTCCAACGTCTATCACTCTTTGCAGCTACTTGAATCGTCGCCGCCCACGCATCGTCGTTCTCGATCGAGTGTAATCGTTCGAGATGCGGGAACGCGGCGCGGTTTAGAAACGTCAGAGTGCTGTAGTGGCCGCAGCCAAATTCGAGGACGTACCGGATATCGCGGAGTCGCGCCAAGCCGATCAAGATGGGAATATGCGTGGCGTAATCGTTGTGCGCGCGGGGCGTCGAAAAATATTTCACGCAAAGGCGCAAAGGAAGACGCAAAGGCGCAAAGGTGTTTCTGAGTCCTAACATCATCTTTGCGTTTTTGCGTCTTCCTTTGCGTCTTTGCGTGAAAAGTCCTCCGCACGTGCTCTCAATCCCACATTCCCGAACCATCCATCGAGCTTGCGGCCACCGTAAACCTCAGTCTCCGCCACCTCGAACTTGAATGTCCGCGGCACGATCTCGATCAGTCGCCGCGCCATGTCTTTCAAATGAATCTCCACCTGGTACGTGCCCGGCAGGAGCGGTAACGATTCGATCGTGAAGCCGAGCTCAGCCATCTCGCCCGCCGGCAGCGACGCCGTCGTGATGAAGTCTTTCAGATCAAGCCCCGTCAGACGCCGCGAATCCATCGTCAGGATCGACACATAAAGCCCCGGATCCTTGATGTCGGACTTCGGAATGAATCTCACTTTCACGAGGACCGGATCGAAAGTCTTGATCACCGGACCAGTCGCGGAGCTCAAATCAACTGACGTCACCGAAAACGTATTCGTCTCAACCGCCTCGTCCAAATCCTGCACGGTGTTGATCTGCGACAGGTATCGATCCACCGTCGCATCGATCTCTCCCTGCGCCACTACTCTTCCCTTCTCGATGATCAGCGCCTGCTTGCAGATACTTCTCACGGCCGACATGTTGTGGCTGACAAAAAGAATCGTCCGCCCCTGGACACCGATGTCGCGCATCTTCTCGAAACACTTCTTCTGAAACTGCGCATCGCCAACCGCGAGCACTTCATCGACCAGCAACACTTCCGTCTCGAGATGCGCCGCGACACCAAACGCGAGGCGCACGTACATGCCACTCGAGTAACGCTTCACCGGCGTATCGAGAAACTTCTCGACTTCAGCGAAGCCGACGATCTCATCAAACTTGCGATCGATCTCGGCCTTGCGCATGCCGAGGATCGCGCCGTTGAGATAGATGTTCTCGCGACCGGTAAGCTCGGGATGAAAACCCGTGCCCACTTCCAACAGCGAGCCCACGCGCCCGTAAATGTCGGCGCGCCCGCGTGTTGGACCAGTGATGCGCGAAAGTATTTTCAGGAGCGTGCTCTTGCCCGCGCCGTTCAGGCCGATGATGCCGACGACTTCGCCGCGACTGATCTGGAAAGAGACGTCTTGCAGCGCCCAGATGTGACCGTTTTGCGAGTTGTTTTTGGAGCGACGAAAAGGGGCGAGAGCGGTGGTGGAGATCGCATCTCGCAGCGTCCTGTAAGAGTCTGGAGATCCGATCCGGTATTGCTTGCTTAGATTGTCACAGCGGATCGAGAGGTCAGGCATGCAGGCCTAAATCATGCTTCCTTCTCGTAATACTTCTGCCCGTAATAGCTCTGGTAATAGTAGTAATCGTGTGATTGGAGGTTGACGTTGTTCAGCACCACGCCGAAGATCTTCGCGCCCACATCATTCAGCAACTGCTTCGAACGCCGGACGATGTGCCGCGAGCTCTTGCCACCATGGACCACGAGCAACACGCCGTCGACCATCGTCGAGATCAACACACCGTCGGTGAATGAACTGACCGGCGGCGAGTCAATCACGACGTGCGTGTAGTTCGCTTGTAGCGTCGCGATGAGGCGCCGCATCTGGTCGGAGCCGAGTAACTCGGCAGGGTTCGGCGGAATCGGACCCGAAGTCAGAACACTCAACCCGCTTTCCTGATCTTCCCGGACCATCGAGAGCATGTCGTCTTCAGTAACATCACTGGAAAGGATCGAGCTGAGCCCTAACTGACCATGCATGTCGAAGATCGATTGCAGACGCGGGCGGCGCATGTCGGCGTCGATGATCACGACACTCGCACCCGTTTGCGCGAGGCTGATCGCAGTGTTCACGGCAGTCGTAGTCTTCCCTTCACCCGGCAGGCTCGACGTGACGAGCAAAGACTTCGGCGCCCGCCCGGCAGTCGAGAGCAACACTGATGTACGAAGGTGTCGATAAGCTTCTGCTAATGGCGAACGCGTGTCGACGTTCAGCAACAGCTCGGAGTTACCGTTGCCGTTTCCGTTGCTGTGTTTCTGCAAAGCCGTTGACTTCGAGATACCGCCCAGCACACGACGACGCGCCGCACTGCCAACTGAAGGTATGACTGCGAGCGCCGGCAGGTGCAACACGCGCTCGACCTCCTGAGTTGAGTGCACGGTGTCGTCAAGATATTCGAAGAACAGCGCGAGACCGAGTCCGAGACCGATCGACAGGAAGAACGCGGCGATGACGGTGCGCGTGCGGTTTGGACCAACCGGCGTGTCAGGTGTCAAAGCATAGTCGACGATCGAGATGTTGTTCGGCTTGCCGGCGAGCACGACGTCGTTCTCTTTCGCGCCCTGGAGCAGTCCATTCAGCAGCGACTTATTCGTCTCGATCTCCTGTTGAATGATGCGGTAGTTGATCGCTGCCTCGTTCTGCGAAAGTGTTTGCGCGCGCTGTTGCTCGAATGCTTTGCGCAGCGACTGTTCGCGCTCGAGCGCCTGTTGATAGCGCGTGTTCAGGTTCGTCAGCAACGTCGCCGACTTGCGGCTACGCAGATCTTTCAACTGCTTATCGAGCTCGGTAATCTGCTGGTCCACTTCCTTCACTTCCGGCGCTTCTTCAGTCGCATCGACGAGCAACAGCGCGCGTTTTTGTCGTAGCTCGATCAGCTTCGCTTCGAGATCGCCGTTCTGTTTGCCGCCATCGTCGACGAGCGCGTTAGCCGCATCCGGAGACTTCGCCGCGTTGTAAGCAGCCTCGGCAGTCTTCCGTTCGTTCTCTGCCTGCAAGAGTTGCTGGTTCAAACCGGCAAGACGCTCGACGACTGTGTTCTGGTTCGGATCGAGCGAGATGATCTGATTGTTCTTGGCGTAGTTGACGAGTCGTTCTTCAGAGGTGCGAATCTGTTGCTGAAGCTCGGCAATGCGTTTCTGGAGAAAGTCGCCGGTGGTGCTGTTGGCTTCAGTTCGCTTCTCAAGATTCGAGAACACATAAACCTCAGCGATCGCGTTCACGACCTTCTCTGCGACAGCCGGATCCGTGTGCGTGAACTTGATATCGATCAGACGTGTTTCTTTGTAATAACCGCGCGTCTCTTTCACCGGCTCAACTCTCAGTCCCCCGAGGATCGTGTTGACGTACGGTGCGAGTCGCTTTGCCTCGTTCAGATCTTCGCGTGCTGTTGCCTGTGCGACGCTCGTCGTGAGCGGCAACTGATCGGGAGCTTTAGGCAGTTCCTGCGGCTTGCTGCCGAGTCCGACCATGCGCAGCAACGTTTGCCACGTTGACTGTCTTTGCGCGCCTTTGAAAAAGTCGGGGTTGTGTTCGAGATCGAGTGTGCGAACGACGCGTCGCATCAGTCCGGGACTGACGAGGATTTGGAGCTGCGTGTTGAAGTAGATCGGATCGTCAGTTGGACCATAGAGTGGGCGCGTGTTGTTGACGAGATTGCCGGACTCTTCGAGATCGACCTGGACACGTGCCTGCGCTTCGTAGAAGTCGGGCTTGCGCGCGACGTAGACAACGGCCAGCATCGTGATCAGCGTCACGATGCCGATGACGAGCCAGAGACGTTTGCGAATCGCTCGCCAGTAGTCGAGCAAGTGGACTTCCGTCTCGGCGTTGGGATCGACGCCGTAGTTGTACGACTGGGGCGGCTCCACAGGTCGATCGAGAGCCTCAAGCTTGGGAGTAGGCTTGGTTAGCTGTTTGTCTGGGTTCATGATTGGGCGTTTATTTTTGCCACAAAGAAGCACAAAAAGCTCAAAATCGGCTGTACTTATTTTTGAGCTTTTTGTGCTTCTTTGTGGCTAAAAGGTTTGTTTAAGGCACGACTCTAACCGGCAGTTGGCCCACGCCAGGCACGACGCTCTGGACGAGGCTGCGCAGGAAGCTCTTCCCTGCTGAAGTGGGTACGTCGATGATGTCGTTTGGCGCGAGCGCCAGATCCTCAGAACGCTTCTTCTCGATCGCGTAAAGGTCAACCGTGATCTCTTTTCGGATCGTCGTGCCCGGCTCCTGGCGCAGGATGCGGATCTTGTCTTTGCGAGTGTCCTGCTTGAGACCGCCGGCCATCGCGATCGCACGCGTTAATGTGATCGGTTCTTTCAAGGCGATGGTCAGCGGCATGAAGACGTTGCCGACGACGTAGACTTGATCGGCTTCAGGCAACGTCACGATATCGCCGGTTTCGAGATACGGATTTGATTTCGGATCACCCTGGAGAACGTCGCTCAACTTGTAGCTCGAGAATGCTGCGGACGTGTCGGTATCGTCAGTCCGCTTGCAAGGTGATGTGGCGCTTGAGTGGACGATGTTGATTGTCTGTCCGGCCTTAGTTGAAGGACCTTTGGCGTACGTCAGTAGTTCTAATAGACGCACGCGTCGTTGTAGCTCGAAACGACTCTGTTCGTTGACCGCGCCGATGATGGCGACTTGTTTGGAGTGATACTCCTTGATGAAGACGTCGACCTGAAGGTTCTTGTAATACTTCGCGTAACGTGTCGAGATCTGTTTCGCCAGTTCCCCTTCGGTCAGGCAGACTGCTTGTATTTCGTTTTCGATCAGAGGCATGCGGATCATGCCGCTGCCTTCGACGCGCACGGCTTCACGCGAGAGTTGTGGTCGGTTGTAGATGCGGATGTCGAGGACGTCGCCCGGACCGATACGGTAGCGATCGTCGGTTGATTGAAGCGGGAGAAAAATTAAGAGCGAAATTAAAATGAACATTGTAGGAGCAGGATTAATAAGATTTGACAAGATTACTTGCCTGACATGCCGAGGCGCCGCGACAACAGCGCCTCGCGCATGTGGTTCGGATGTGCCAGATTCAAGACTGTGTTACTCAACAACACCAGCAACTCCTCGTGCTCGCGCCGGAAGAGTCCGGTTAGCGGCTGCTCGCCCGTCTTAACGACGACGCCGTCGCGCACCCATTGCCAGAACTGAGTCTGTGTCGTCCAAAACTGTTTCCGATCACGGCAGATCACCAGCGCGGTCTTCTTCTTCCGCTTTTTCTTCATCCGGACACACCTCGACCCTTGCGTGTTGTTCTCACACAGAAACCCCTTGGGGAAGCCTCTCTCGCGAGGCAGCAGCTAGTTGTCAACGGTCGGGGTGCGAACAGATTCCTCACACCCGTGTAACTGTCAAGTTTATAAATGACAAAAACAGTTGTTCACGAAAGCTGATCGACCATCTCGCACCAGAGGTGTCCAATCGTGATGTGAGCTTCCTGCACGCGCGAGGTGCGGCTGGAAGGAACAGCCAAAGCCATGTCGCAAAGCGATCCGAGCGGCTCGGCCGTGGCCCCCGTCAGTGCGATAGTCCTGCAACCCAATTCACGCGCGCGTTCTGCCGCACGCAAAACATTTTTCGACCTGCCACTCGTGCTGATCGCGATCAACACGTCGCCTGCTTGCGCCAGTCCTGCCAACTGGCGCGCGAACACTTGCTCGTAGCCAAGATCGTTGCTGACAGCCGTCAACGCTGAAGTGTCTGTCGTGAGCGCGATGGCCGGCCACGAGCGTCGCTGTTTTTCGTAACAACCAACGAGCTCGGCGGCGATGTGTTGTGCATCCGCAGCGCTACCACCGTTTCCACAAAGCAAAACCTTGCGACCGCTTGATAGTGCTTCACAGATCATCTGTCCGGATTGTTCAATTTCAGGGAGTGATGTGTCGAGTAGGTTTTGAATTGTGGCCAGGTGCTCTTGTAGCGAGTTCGACAAAAATTGCACGCGTGGAAATTAACACAGTTTTCGGCGCTTGCCCACGGATATCCGTGTATTTTGTGTTACCCTGTGCCGACACTCACAACATGATGAGCAATTCCAATCCAACGCCGATGCTGCGTCAGTACCAGGAACTGAAGCAGCAACATCCCGGGACGCTTTTGTTTTTTCGTCTCGGCGACTTCTACGAACTCTTTTTTGACGACGCGCTGACGGGTTCGCGCGAGCTGCAAATCACACTCACCGCGCGACAGAAAGAAAGCGCCAATCCGATTCCGATGTGTGGCGTGCCGCATCATTCGGCCGCGAACTACATCGCGCGGCTCGTGCGCAAAGGTTATCGCGTCGCGATTTGCGAACAGACTGAAGAAGCGGGCAACGGGAAAAAACTCGTGCGACGTGAAGTTGTGCGCATCGTGACGCCGGGTACGCCGATCGATCCGCAGTTGCTGGAGGCGCGTGAGCCGGTGTTTCTGGCGGCGGTTTGTAGCGCGGGCGAGTCGATTGGCGCGGCGTTTCTGGATATTTCGACGGGTGAGTTTCGCGTGACGCAAGAGGCGGGGCGTGATTCGTGGACGCGCATTCGGGCGGCGCTCGAATCGTATGCGCCGCGTGAGTTGTTGTTTCCGGCATCGCTCGGCGCGCTTATCAAGGCGAGTTTGACGGGCAAAGTGCAAACGGCGCCGTTGCCTCTTGAGGGATCGAATGGCGCTGCCGCACACGCACGCGAAGAGTTTGGTTTTGATGTGGCGCTGACGCCGCTCGACGATTGGCAGTGGCAGAGAGACGATTGCTCCACCCTCCTGCTCGAACATTTCAAGGTCAAAACGCTTGACGGTTACGGTCTTTCTCGAAAAGACGAAGCCATTCGTGCGGCTGGTGCGTGTTTGCGTTATGCGCGCGAGACGCAACGCGCCGCTGCCGATCACGTGACCGATCTCGTTTACTTCGAGCCGCAGGATCATCTCGTGCTCGATAGTGTGACGGTTCGGAATCTGGAGCTTGTCGAATCTCTCGCGGGTGGCAGCGGTCGCTCGTTGTTGCAAGTGATCGATGAAACGGTGACGGGGATGGGCGCGCGGTTGTTACGCGCGTGGTTGTTGCGGCCATGTGTGAAGCGTGGTGAAGTCGAAGCACGACTCGGAGCAGTCCAGGAGTTACTTGCGTCGCACCAGCGTCGCGACAAGCTGCGGGCGTTGTTGAAGGAAGTTTCGGATCTGGAGCGCGTTGTCGGCCGGATTAGTCTTGGTTCGGCGACGCCACGCGATCTGTGCGCGGTGTTGCGTTCGTTGAACCAGGTGCCGGCGATCCGTGCGGTGTTGAGTGGGCTGGATGCTTCACTGATCGAGGTGCTGGTCGAGAACACTGACGAGCTGCCTGATATTCGGGATCTGATCACGCGTGCGATCAACGACGATCCGCCGATTAAGCTCACCGACGGCGACACGATTCGTGAAGGCTATTCAGCCGAGCTCGACGAACTGCGTTCGACCAGTCGCAACGCCAAACAGATCATCGCTGCACTCGAAGCCAGCGAACGATCGCGCAGTGGCATAAACAATCTGCGCATTCGTTTCAATGGCGTCTTCGGATACTTCATCGAGGTCTCGAAAGCGAATGCCGCGCGCGTGCCGGGTGAGTATGAGCGACGCCAGACGCTCGCCAATGCCGAACGCTTCACGACACCCGAGTTGCGCGATTCGGAAAAGAAAGTGCTCGGCGCTGAAGAACGCATCGTGCAGCTCGAGACCGAGTTGTTCACCGACGTTTGCCGGCAGATCGCGGCCGAGACGAAGCGCATCCAGATGACTGCGCGTGCGCTCGCGGCCCTCGACGTGCTCGCGTCGTCTGCTGAAGTTGGTGCGCGTCGTCGCTACACGCGACCTGTGCTGCACGACGGTGATGAGCTGGAGATCGTGCAGGGGCGACATCCGGTGATCGAAGCGTTCATCGATGAACCGTTCGTGCCGAACAACATCTATCTCAATAACTCGACTGACCGGCTCTTGATCATCACCGGACCAAACATGGGTGGGAAAAGCACGGTGCTGCGTCAAACGGCCATCATCTGCATACTCGCGCAGACCGGCTGCTTCGTTCCGGCTGAGCGCGCGCGTTTGCCGTTGCTCGATCGGATCTGGACGAGAGTCGGTGCTTCAGACGATCTGACGCGTGGGCGTTCGACGTTCATGGTCGAGATGACTGAGACCGCAGCGATCCTGCACAGTGCGACGCCACGCTCGCTGGTGTTGCTCGATGAGATCGGTCGCGGCACGGCGACGTTTGATGGACTCTCGATCGCGTGGGCAGTGGCGGAGTACCTGCACAACTCGGCCGATCATGCGGCGAAGACGTTGTTCGCGACGCACTATCACGAGCTCACTGAATTAGCGGAGCGTCTGCCGGGCGCGCAGAACTACCAGATCACGGCGACTGAGCGCGAAGGTGAGGTCGTGTTCCTGCACAGGTTGGAGCGTGGTCGTGCGTCAAAGTCTTACGGTATCGAAGTAGCACGCCTCGCGGGTTTGCCACCGGCAGTGATCGCGATAGCCCGCGACGTGCTGACGCGCCTGGAACGTTATGAGTTGGACGTGTTTGCGGCAGACAATGAGCTCGGCAAGGCCGCCCGTCGCAGAGCCGCCGCTCAAGCCACTCTCTTCGATCTCACAACCACGGATAACACGGATTGAAATCCGGATTTTATCCGTGTTATCCGCGGTTACTGTTTTAGTAAAGGTTTATCGCTCACCCGGAACCAATCACCTTTACCATCGTTCGTGCGGAGCATTCTCAAAATTTCTTCATACGTGAATGGGCGGGCGCCGCGGCGGCCGAAGACTGATATTTGATTGCCGCTCTCGTCCACAGCGCGGTCGCGATCGAGCGGCTTCGAGATCGCGAGAGCTTCGCCTTTTGTTTTGAACGTCGCGATCAGCACCGGTCTGGGACGAGGGCTAAAGCCTGCATATTCAGGCATCGTCTCGGGCGACGTCAGCTGCAAGATGCGCATTCCGTTCTTCCCATCCGCCACGTACGCAAACAGGCTCGCGTTCGTCATCGCAACCTTAACTTGATGTACGTCGTTAAGCTTGCCTTCGGCATTGAACATTTGATCGAGTCGCGGATGCTCGGGCTGTTCGACATCAATGATCGCGATCCCCTCTGGACCATTCGCAACGTACGCGTACGTGCGCGCGACGTAAACATCATGCGCATGGTTCAGCGACACAAACGCACCTTCAACAACTCGCGCCTGCTCGGGCGTCGTGACGTCGATAACCTTCAAACCTTCATCGTCAACTACAAACGCATACCGGAACTGGATTGCTAGAGCACGCGGATTTTTCAGACTAATCTTATTCACGATGCGCGGGTTCAACGGATCATTGATACTCACGATCACGAGCCCTTGTGCGGTTGTGATGTACGCATAGTTGCCCGCGATCGCGATATTGTTCGCATCGTTGAGCGCCCCGTTCGGATTGAACGTCACCGCCCGCTTTAAGTAGTTGTTCAGCGGATCGCCGTCGAGCAACGTCGCCGCATTAACCAGTATCAGCCCCTCGTATTTATCGACAACATACAAGTACGCATACAGCGGATGGATCGCCTGTTCTTCATTCTCCGGTATTCTTACTCGCGCCGGATCAACCGCCAGCGTCGTCGGCGCCGCCACCGCGACCGCATACTTCGTCTTCACCCAAAACTTCTGCCCAAAGCGCGACACCGGCGCGGTCGTGATCCGCTCCGAGAACCCCTTCTGATCGATCTGCGCGACATCGTAAACACGCAATCCACCCTCGCCCGCTGCCACGTACGCGTACTCACCACGCAACTGCACCTGTAGCACCTTCGGATTTCCGACGTGCTCGTAGACTGTCTTCAACTCGCTCCCACCACCCACAAACCGATCGTAGTTCGTCGGGTACGATAGCTTATGAAGCGTGCTGCCAAACACCGCCTGCGGCTCTGACTGTTCAGTAGCGACGACGACTTCGAGCGCATCATCTGCCGCGACGTATACATAGCGCCCCATGAAGTTGACGAAGTTCGTGCCCTGCAACAACAACTGCGCGAGCCACGCGTTGTTGTCGTTCTGCTGCGACACATGACAATCGCTGCACGTCTTCGTTTCCGTCGCGCGCACCGTGTGCGGCACGTGCGTATTGAACGACTGTCCCGCGAAGCCCTCAGCCGAAGTGGTCTGTTGCTGCGAGTAAATCCACTCGCGATTCTGATTCTGCGAGCTGACGAGGATGGCTGACGAAGAACGCACCGGCGCCACACGATTTCCCGTCACCGTACCGTCACGTCCGAGCATGAAGATGTCGTCACGCAGCACCTGAAAGTTGTACTGCGTGAAGTTGCGCGTGTCGCCGCCTTCGTTGTGACGGTTCGGCATCTTGCGATTCGCCTGCATCGAGAGATGACAACCAAAACAGCTCGTCACCCACGACGAGTGACATGCAACGCACGTCATGTTCGCGTCACGATGAGCAAGTCGGTTGTTGTCGGCAGGAACGCCGCCCCACGTCGCGTTGTCCTTCTGTATCGTCTTCGCGTACTGCGATCGCTGATTGAAATCGCGAGTACCGGGCGTCACGGTGTCAAGCGTTTGCGGCACTCGCCACCAGCGTCCGGGCACGACCATCGAGTTCTGCATGATGTCGCCTGTTTTGAGATCGACATCAACACCCTTCTCATCTTTACGTTTGCGATCACGAGTGACGCGCTGGAAGAGTGGAATGCGCGCGCCCTCAGCATCGCGCACACGAATACGCATCAGATCCTGACCAGCGAGCGGTTGGTTCTGTGACTTGCGACGCTCGGCTGCTGTCCCAGTTGCAACCGCGGCTGCTGGACCCGAAGTAAACAGCGTCGCTTTCTGTTTGATCGACCCATGACAATCTTCACACGCGATCTCGATCGCGGCGCGTGGCTCATTGTAGAGATTGCCATCGCCGTGTGAATCCTGGCGGAAGTGACAATCGACACAATGCATCCCACGTTCGGCGTGAATGTCGTTGAGATGCACGGCCTTGCTGAACTTCGCGGGATCGTCGGGCGAGATCAGATTACTCTGCGCATCGAGCAGATTGCCTTTGCGATCGCGTTTGAAGACTTTGCGAAACAACCAGCCGTGACCATGAAAGTCTGCAAACTGCGTGTTGCGCAACAGCGCGTTGAACGCCGGCGTGCCCGTGTCTTTCAGAAAATCCAGATTGGACCAGAGTCCGCGCAGGCTCGCTGCTTCGGGATTGCGATCGAGTTTCTCCTGCTCCTCATCCTGACCCGGATCGTGCTGCGTCGCGGGATACATCTTCGCGCCGTCGCTCTCGTTGTCCCACCACGTGAGGCCGAGATAAGTCGCGACCATGTTGGTGCCCGGGTGCATGTGACAAACCATGCATTGCGACGTCGGAATCTGACTCGTGAACTGGTGCTTGATCGGATGACCCGACTCAGACTTCTGAATCGACGTGTCGGCAGTTTGCGACCATCCGAGATTTCCCGCCTGATGATACGCAGCCGAATGAGCCGGATCGCGATCGTTTGCGTAGATCACGTGACACGCGGAGCAACCCGAGGAGCGATAATCACCCGGATGATCGTTCGTGCCGAGAAAGTTCAGCGTCGGATCGAGCAGACGTGTTTTCTGAATTCCGAGAAACACCGGATCGGTGCGTTGCGCAGTGCCAAACCCACGCGCGCTGAGTCCCTTGTCAGGCTTGCCCGGATCCTCTTCTTTGTCAGGCAGGCCGACTTCGAGGCGTCGCTTGCCGCCGCGCTCAAACACACGCAACACGTTCCCCGGTTGCGAGATCTCCCAGCGCGGAACCGGATCGAGCAGACTCAAAAGCCCTTTCTTTCGTCGCTCGTCTTCCGTGCTTTGTTGCAATAGCGTTTGCGGTGCACCTGACTCGCTGTAGCTCTCGCCGAAGCGCGGATCCTTCAAATGGAAACTGCCGTTGTTGTAGAGCGCGGCGCCCCAGAGCATCGCGCCGTGCGTCATCATGCTGCGCGACACGTTCTTCGATTCAACATGGTGACACGCCGAACCCGCACACGTCTTTCCTACAACCCGCAAGTCTCCCGGATTCACAAACCTCACAAACTCCCAACTCTCGCGCGCCAACAAAGTGTTCGATCTCTCCGGATTCGCACCCGAGCGCCCCCACTCGCGCGGAAACATCGGCCTCACATGCGCTTCACCCTTGAGGCGCGAAACCGGATTCCCACCATGGCACGCCGTACAACTCAGCCCCACCGCATCCTTCCCATCCTTGATCTTCTCGAGCGTCTCCGTCGTCCCATACTTATGCATCGGCTCGATCTGCCCATGACACGCCACACACCCCTCCGTCTTAACAGCAACCTGCTGCGCCGCCACGGACGCAAACAAGCTCAGCACCAAAATCGGTTTTAAAACAATCCGTGTCATCCGTGGTTAAAAAACAAATTTCATCTGACCGAAAATTGAATACAACATCTTCTTCGGGCTGATCACGCTTGGTCCACAAAAGTCTTCGACACCCGGCGGGCAGTTGCGCGACGAGTCAGTGAAGATATCCCGAAAGCCACGGCCTGTCTGTAGCGAAGCAGCGCCAAACGTCAATGTGAAGTTATTGATCAGGAACGGCCGGTAAGCCACGCCGAGACTGTAATCGACGCCGATGTCGTGTCTGATGTGATTCTGAAACAACAGCAGCTCGAGCGGCTCCGTGCGATGAAAGCGCAGGTAGTTGACGTTGACCACTGCTTTGATCCGCTGCGTCAGCTCGACATCAACGCCGCCGTTGTAAATCAAGATGCCGGGATTTACGAAATTCGCCTGTCCCTGAATCTTGCTGCTGCGCAAACTGGGTAAAAGACTGTTCGGTTGGACCAGGCCGACGCCAGTTTGCGTGAGACGGATGCCATTGCGTACCCAGAACGAAAACTGACCTCCAACGAAATTCGGATCGTCGAAGATTGCGTCGAAGCCTGTTGCTCGATCGTCTGTCGGATTGCTGTCGCCCTGCGCCCAGAAGAACGATCCCTTGAACCGCAGATAGTCTCGATCGACTGACGCTTCGACGGCCGCCATGTTTGAACGCACGTTCACTCGTCGACCCGCGATCTGGTTGTGCTCGTCGTGTCCAAACGCGAAGTAGTAAGAGTGCGAGAGATTCAGCCGGCCGAGATGGCCATCACCGCTCACACCGAGATAGCCCACCTTAATCGTCGTCGGGCTGACGTCGCCAATCGGCGCGGGCCGCACCAAAAAGCCGTTGCGATCGAATTCCACGCTGCGTCGATCGTCGTTGTAATGAAAGCTGCCCTGGATCGTATAGCCCTTGCGAATGAAATCCTGTCGAAAAATGTTGGCGATGTAAACGTTTTGATGGCGCGTGTCGAAGCGATTGAGGCCACTGTTCGTGTCCTTCTCCAACATCGAGAAGTAGGCGCCATTGAACTGGTAGCGATTGTTGTCAAACGCGCCAAACACGCGCGCGCCGAGATTGTTGTCGGAAAAAATAAAGCCGCGGAAGTCGGAGACAAACGGCTGAATCCCAGCGCGCACCGAGACGAAATCGTAGTTCGCATCAAGGTCGGCGAGTTTCACTTCACCGAACGCTTCTTCCAACGATGCGTGCCAGTCGGTGCGGTTCGTGCCGCGACGGACGTCGATATTGACGATGCCATTCTCACGCGCGTTGAGATAATTCGGCACGCTGAAGGTCGGCGAGAACTTGATGGCCCAATCACGTGGCTTGAACGTCGTGTCGCCGTGGAATAACTCGAAGCTGAACTGCAAAGTCTCCGCCGTCGCGAACTGTTCCGGACGACCGAAGAACTCCGCGCTCTCGGGATCGACACTACTCACGTCCGAAGGCGTCGGCGCACGACGTTGCTCGACGTTCGTTGAACTAACAGCCGTGAGGATCATGAAAAGCTTGTCGCCTTTGATCGGGTAGTCACCTTTCAACACGTTTCGATTGTACGGATCCCACCAACGACCGCGTTTGAAAGGGATGTCACGACCGCGCGCGCCACGATCGCCGTAGCGATCGTACTCGGGAAAGGTGATGCGCCAGCGATCGGGGGTCTCGCGTCGCTGCGGCGCCGGCGCTGCGCCGGTAGGTGACGGTGTGAGTGGAATGTCGACGACCGTTTCTTTACCCTTGCCCCCTTCGATGATTACGTTTTCGAGCGTGTCGCCGCGCACGATCGCGAAATCGCCGTAGGTTTTGTCTTTGTCGAAGAGTGCGGTGTTTGGCTGTTCGAGATTGACGCGATACGCGCCTGCGGGCAGTTGCAAAGAGTAGCTGCCGTCAGTGTTGGTACGTGTGCGATTGATTTTGCGGGTGACTTGATTGGTGACGACTACAACAACGCCCGCGGCTGGCCCACCGGCGGAAGTACGCACGGTGCCTTTGAGTCGTCCCGATTCTTGCGCGAACGCAGAGAGACAACTCGCCATGATCAGAAACGTCAGCGCTGTTGTTGGGACGGTGCGACGGATCACGCGCTTCGGGTTTTATCACAGATTACACAGATTACACAGAAAAAATCCGCAATAAGAATCTGCGTAATCTGTGGATTGGTTTGTGGTACATTGTGGCGCATGCGCGTTGTCGTCTCCCTGCTGACGCTTCTGTTCATTGCCGTCAGCCTCGTCAACTTCGACAACGCGGGCGCGCAGACGACGCGACCAACCCTCATCAGTCATCCCGACTCAACCCGCGCCATCGCATTCGAATCCGTCACGCGACAACGCGAGCCATTCACGACGATAGCTCAGGTCAGGTTCGGTTCAGACTCAGCCACACGCATCATGCTGTTCGCCATGAATCTACAGTGGCAAGCCGGTCAAACTATTACGGCGGATGCGGAAGACGCGATCCACACGATTTATCCGTTGACAGTCGAACACGTCGATAGCGTTCCCGATCAACCGTGGGCTACGTCGCTGGTGATTCGTCTCGCCGAAAACATGCCGCAAACGGGCGACGTGCTCGTGCGCATCAAGTATCGCGACGTGGAAAGTAATCGAGTTCGTGTCGGCATCGGTCATGTGGGCGATGGACCACCTGATGACAATAACGCCGAGCCGACACCAGGCGCTTTAATTCCCTTTCCTCAACCAGACAGCGCCGCCACGAATCTCGCACAAACAGACGTCCAGACGATCCTGCAACAAGCAGCCTCCGCTGCCAGTGCACTCGGCAAAGCCGTGAACATCGTCGTCACCGATCGAGAAGGAAATGTGCTGGGCTTGTTGGCGATGCCCGGCACGCTGTCGTCGACAATTCGAAGTGTCGGCCGTCTAGGTCAAGGTTTGGAAGGCGTCGTCGTCCCCGCGGTCGAAGCAGCAACAGCAAAAGCCGCAACGGCCGCGTTCTTCAGCACCACCGGCAACGCGTTCACGACGCGCACCGCGGGCTTCATCATCCAGGAACACTTTCCGCCCGGCATCAACTTTCGCGCGGGCGGTCCACTCTACGGCGTTCAGTTCTCTTCTCTCCCTTGCAGCGATATCAAGAAGCCATCCGCGCGGCTCGGTCTCTCAGGCGATCCGGGTGGCTTGCCGATCTATAAGAACGGTTTGCCGGCCGGCGGCATCGGCGTCGAAGGCGACGGACTTTACACGGTCGATAGGATCCCAGCGGATGACGATCAGACCTTCGAGGAGTTGATCGCAGCGTCAGGCATACGCGGCTTCGAAGCGCCGCCACTGATTCGTGGCGACAACATTCTCGTCGACGGCATTCGACTGCCCTTCTCGAACGTGACGAACGCACCCGCGCCTGCGACGACTGCCAGCATCGCCGGTGCGACGTTTGGGTTTGGACCAGGCGGTGTCGCGCCTGCATCTGAGTTTGTGCCGCAAGTCATCGGCGGGATCGCGGGTGAAGTCGATCCACGATTCTTCCCTTTCATCGCGGGTACATCTCCGAGTAGCAATGCGCTGACGGCGAGCGAAGTCGGAACGATCATCACGCACGCGGCGCAACAGGCAAACATCACGCGCGCCGCGATCCGGCAGCCGCTCGGCAGTAATGCTCGCGTGACGATGGCAGTCGTCGATACAGCGGGCGTGGTGCTCGGAGTTTTCAGGCAGCAGGATGCGCCCGTGTTTGGTTTCGACGTCGCAGTCCAGAAAGCACGAACTGCCGCTTTCTTCTCGGGTGCGAATGCCGCGACTGCACTCAGGGCTGTCGGCCTCGGCCCGTATGTCGATCGCGCGCAGGCTGACGGTTTGCGATTCGACGGCGCGTTTGCTTTCACCGATCGCGCGACGGGATTTCTTCATCGTCCGTTCTTTCCTGACGGGATCGATAACACGGCAGCAGGGCCATTCAGCACCGAGATTGCCGACTGGAGTCCATTCAACGTCGGTCTCCAGCTCGATCTCGTCAAGACAAACTTCCTGGCGTCGGTGGTTGGACCAGCGGTGCCGTGTACGTCGATTCCTGCTTTGCCGAATGGGATTCAGATCTTTCCCGGCAGCGTGCCGCTTTATAAAAACGGCGCGCTCGTGGGCGCGATCGGAATTAGTGGCGACGGTGTCGACCAGGACGATCTAATTGCGGCGGCTGGCGCGAATGGTTTTTCGCCACCTACGGCGATCCGTGCTGATCAGATCTTTGTGCGTGGTGTGCGGCTGCCGTTCGTGAAGTTTCCGCGTAGTCCGAATCTATGAAGCTCGTCTTCTTCGCGCTTTTAATGATGGCCACCGTCGTGCTGGCCCAACAGCCGGTCGCGCAACAGACGGGCGTGCTGCGGTTGCGCGTACGCGTAAAAGCAGACGATGCGTCGCCGGTGCGAGGCCTCGCGCGTAAGCGTTTCTTTCTGATTCCCGGCACACTCGAACAGAACCGCGCCCTCATTACCGCGATCGAGCAACAGCCACTCACGACGCGCGACTGTTACTACCAGCAACACAAAGCCAGCGCTCAATTGATCAATTGGCTGAAGGAGGGCGATTGCGAATCTGTGTATTGCCGCAGCATCGAACAGGAATTCGTGACCGGACCCAAGGCAGTGCCCGAGTTCGCGAGCGCCTTTGCTGCGAGCCACACAGAGTTTGGCAATGACTTGATCGCGCTACAGTGGTTGACGAACAATCTCAGCCCTGATTTGCGCGACGGTTTCTACAAGGATCGGCAACGAGCACTCCAAACACTACTCAAACAGTCAGGCATGATTCAGTCTGTAATGACGGATCAAAAAGGCAGTGCGTACTTCACCGATCTTGGCCCAGGGACCTATGTGTTATCGAACGTGATTCCAACTGAGTTGGGCCAGACGCTGGTGATGTGGAACTGCGAAGTGCAAATCAAACCCGAAGATCTGGCGACCGAAAAGCCGTACATGATTTCGAACCGGAAAGATAAAGCTGCGAAGTGCGTCGGCGTCGAAAAACCAATGCCCGTTTGTAACCGCGGATAACACGGATAATGAAAACGATCAGCACAGATAAGAAAATCCGTTTATATCTGTGTTTATCCGTAGCCCTGCTTTTACCGATTGATTACACGAAATTCTCCCACTCCACGCCGAAACATCAAGCCGCTTGCAATACGTGTCACAAAATCCCAACCAAGGACTGGACCAAGACATCTTCGTTCCCGGACATCACGGATTACCCCGGCCATGACGCATGCGTGAGTTGTCACCGGCCACAATTCTTCCGTGGCGCGCGGCCGCCGATCTGTTCGGTGTGTCACTCGAAGACCTCGCCCCGTGACGACGCGCGTTACGCGTTTCGCAATCCCGCTTCGAAACTACAATTCACGATTGAGTTTCCGCACGACAGACATCAGGATGCGATCGCGATGCTGCGGTTTGCACACCCGCCGCAGAACTACAACAACTGCACCATCTGTCACGGCTCGCACACCGCGATGTTCAAAGCCGTGCCGACTGATCACGGATCGTGTTTCAACTGTCACTGGAAGTCGCAGGAGCCGGTGGCAGCTAATTGCAACGGCTGTCACAAGCTCGCGACCACGCCTTTCGTGCGCGCTGAGCCGGCGCGGATCTCGGCGAAGTTTGTGCATGACGGTGGTGGCGAGAAGAAGCAGCACGTCAATGAGTGCACGACGTGCCACATCAACATAACCAAGTCTGCATCACTGCGCGGTCTCAAGCCTGACGTACCGATCACAGCGTGTACTGAGTGTCACAACAAGGTCGGAACTCGGGAGGATCTGAATAAAGAGCTGGTAGCGATCGATAAGAACCGCAGCTTCACGTGTGTTTACTGTCATGCAGAAAAGGTCGGGAGTCTCGATCCGCCGGCAAGCCATTATTTAATTGCGGAGCGGCCGCCATCGAAGCGCAAGGACATCAAATGAAGACTTCTTCTTTGCGCCTTTGCGCCTTTGCGTTAGTAACTCTTCTCGGATCCGCTTCGGCCCAAGGCCCGCAACTCGACTACTCGAAGTTCCTCCATTCAAGCCAAAAGCACAGTTCCGTCGCCTGCAACTCCTGTCACGAGCGCACCGACAACTCAGCAACGCCACACTTTCCGGGTCACAAAGCCTGCACAGATTGTCACCGCAGTCAGTTCACGACGCCACATGTACCGATGTGCACGATCTGTCACACAAACATCAGCGGCAACAACCCGCCGCTCAAACCTTTTCCGCCGAGGTTCGACGAACCCTTCAACGTCAAATTCGATCACGCGCAACACAATACCGGTGCTGCTCGCCCGCAGAAAGGCTGCGCCGGTTGTCATAACTCAACGTTCAATCGCGGCGCTGGTTTTTTCATTCCCGCAGACCTCGCCGCCCACAACGGTTGCTACACCTGCCACACACCGACGAGCAAATCCGCCGCCGGACGCGAGATCGCATCGTGCGGTGTTTGTCATGATCAGAAACCATACCGGCCCACGACTATAAGTGCGCGCTCGTATCGCTACGCCTTCAGCCACGCCGATCACGGCACCCGAGAACGCCTCCTCTGCGCCGACTGTCACAAACTAACCCCCGGCGCAGCGCAAACGCGCCAGGTCAGCTCACCCGCCCCGGCGGAACACTTCGTCACCACACGCAGCACGACCTGTCTGACCTGTCACAACGGCAAGCGTTCCTTCGGCGGCGACCTCGCCTTCAAAGACTGCAAGCGCTGCCACTCCGGTCCAACCTTCCGCATGCCCCAATAAAAATTTTGTGCTTTTTGTGCTTCTTTGTGGCTAAAATGAAACTATGAAGATACTGCTGATCCTGATTCTGTCGTTCGGTTGCATCGGCGTCGTTGCGTTCCAGGACAAGGAGAGTAAGACACAGCCGAAGGAAGTCGTGCTCGCGAAGGATAGCCAGTCGGACAAGTACGGCGAGGTGGCTTTCAATCACGAGAACCACTCGACGAAGAAGTACAGTCCCGACGGGCAGAGCGTGTTGACCTGTGTTGAGTGTCATCACACGGACCAGCCGGCGGCGAATCTCAAGGCGCCACTTAAAACCTCAGAGCGCGCGGTGGTGTTGACGACGGAAGCGCTTGCAGCGGCGGATGCGAAGCCGGTGAAGAGTTGTCGTGCGTGCCACTTGCAGGCAGGTGATGATAGTGCGCCGTTGCCGGCGGTACAGTACCCAGACAAGCCTGCGCCGACGAAGTTAACGAATGAAGTTGCGTATCATCTGAACTGCAATGTCTGTCACGACAAGGCAATCGTGGCGCGCCCGACGTTGAAAGGAAAGGTGCCGGGTTCAAACGACTGCGTGCCTTGCCACAAACCCGCGGGCTAGTCCACAAAAAGTAGCCACAAAAAGCACAAAGGAAGCCCCACAAAAGGCACAAAACACCAAATGGATTTCCGAGTGCTGAACTCGTTAATTCTCTTGTGCCTTTTGTGCGCTTCCTTTGTGCTTTTTGTGGACTTAAGGTGATGGCGGGCGTTCGACCGCAAGAATCTCCTGCCACAACTGAGCCCCCAAATCCCAGTTCAATGGTCGTACTTTTTCAGCGACCTCTTTAGCAGTAGCGATCTCTCCAAGCCTGAGATGCGCGATGCCGAGGTTGAATAAAGCACCGGCGTAATTGGGGATGAGGCGCACTGCTTCGTCATAAGCGGTCACCGCCTCTTTCCAGCGACTGAGACCTGCATACGCAAGTCCCAGATTGTTGTAAGCATCGGGCCACTCGGGCTTGAGCTCAAGCGCCTTTTTAATCGACGTTATGGCCGCTTCGTATTTCTTCTCCTTGATCTGGGCCAGGCCGAGATCATACTGAACCGCGGCTGAGTTCGGTCGCAGACTGACGGCCCGCTCGAGTATCGTCAGCGCTTCCGGGTATACGCCTTCCGTGATCAACTGCGCGCCCAGGTTGACGTGAGCTTCCACACTATTGGGATTGGCCTGAACGACCTCGCGTAGTGTGATGCCCGGCGTCTTTTCATTTCGTCCGATGTGTTTTTCGTTATAGCGAGCTTCCAAAGCAGCGAGATCGGCAGCGCCGCCTGCATGTTTTGGATCGACGGCTATCAGTTTCCGGAAATAGTCTGTGGCCTGGTCCACCTGACCCAATTTATAACTGATGTAACCTGCCTGAAAGAGTGCCTCGACGTCATTCGGCTCTCGTTGCAAAAGCGATTGGTACTGGGCCAACGCTTTGTCGGACGTCCCGCGAAGCCGGTAAATCTCTGCCAGGTAGCGGAAAGTCCCCGAGTGACTCACCGAATAGTCAACGCTTCTGGCTTTCTCATAACCATTTAGAGCTTCATCCAACTGGCCGGCATTGAATAGCGAGGTGGCCCAGTAGAAGTATCCGTTTGCATCGGTACCTCTGAGATCGGCGCCTTGCTTGAAAAGTTCCGCGGCCTTCAACCACTGCTGATCGTTAGCGTAAGCCTCCGCAAGATAGTAGAAGTCTTCCTTGATATAGCGCTTCAACGCGACGATGCGAGTGAGGTGCGTGATCGCCTCTGCACATTTGCCAGACTTGCTTAGTGCGATGCCGAAACTGCTGATCGTCTCCGGGTCGTCCGGTTTCAACTTGAGTGCGGCATTGAGTGGCTCAACCGCTTGCGCATACCTTGCGTTTTCGAGATGGATCCGGCCTAAGTAATATTGTGCGTCCCAGTTAGCGGGATTCTGCGCGATCGCTTGTTGGTAGAGCTTGAGTGATTCATCGTCACGCCCGAGTTCGTAATAACAGCGTGCAAGGCCGATCCACATGTCGATTGAGTTCGGATCCTCTTTCCTCGCGTGTTCCAAATAAGGTAGAGCGTCGGGAGCATCTGAATCCTCGACCAATCCATTACCGATTCGCACGGCTTGAGCGGCGGACATTGGAAACGGCAACTGAAGATCAGTCGCGGTGTCGGTTTTTGTAGGAGGCTGCCGCGGCGAGATGATCGGAACGTTCAAAGGACGTGGCGCCATCTTTTCCTGCGGAGGCGCGGCGATCAGATAAATCGGGTGAGCTTCGGTCGGGAAACGATTAGTTTGAACCGCAACCGTCTCCTCCTCGGCGTGGTTTCTGATTTCGGCAAACGACAGGACGAGGAACACCGGGAGGAGATAAGCCATCCAGCGGTAGTGAATGGATCTGCGTATGATCTTTCGGTTTGCGTGCTGCATGCTAACTGATTTCTCTGTGCAACCTCTGTGTCCTCTGTGTCTCTGTGGTTGAGTTTGCTATTAACCACAGAGGCACAGAGGACACAGAGGCTGCACAGAGAAGAGGCTATTCTCGATCGCGAGCAAGCCGGAAGCCGATCGTGGGGAACTTGGAGTTCTCGTCGCCGAACCAATTGCGATCGGTGGCGTCGTGAAAGTCATCCTTCATCTTCTCAAAGAATGAGCCACCCCGTTGTACGCGAGCATCTTTGACCGAGGGCGGACGCCCGCCGTTATAAAAACGCGGTTTCGACGACGTCCATTCCCAAACATTGCCAACCATGTCCTCTACTCCGCTCTGCGTCGCACCTTCCGGGAACGAGCCGACGTCTACCGGATTCGTTTTTTGATTGATATTGGCGCGACCCTCTTCCCAGGAGTTTCCCCACGGGAACAAAGAATCCTTCGCGCCATTACGAGCCGCAAACTCCCATTCTTCTTCCGTCGGCAATCGATAGACAACACCATCTCGCTTCGAAAGCCACGCAGCAAACGCTTCCACGTCCTTCGGTGAAACATTGGCGACGGGCCAATGCTCACGACCGGACGGGGGATTGTTGCCGCTCCACGGCTCCCAGTAACTTTTCTCCCCTCCCGGACTGATCGCCGGTGCCGGTTTGCCCGTAGCCTTGATGAACTCGGCATACTCAGCGTTCGTCACTTCATACTTGTCTAAATAGAACGACGGCACCGTAACCGCATGCTCCCCCTTCTGCTCGTCGCCGCTGTTATTCGAGCCCATCGTGAAGGTGCCGCCTTCGATGAGAATCATCTCGCGCTTCGTGTGAGCTGCCGCAGTAACCAGTGATGGAACAATTGGCGATTCAGCGCCCTTTCGGGAATAAACAAAAAGGGAAAGGACGATCAATCCAAGAGCCACGACTCCCGCGACTACCGGTACCGCAAACCGCTTCTTCAAGAAATTTCCGACAAGGCTCTGCTGGCTAATCACTACGCGACCCGGTAATCGTGGATCAACTGCCGGACGAACAGGAAGTTTGCTTTTAGCAGACGACTCGCTGACTGCGACGGGCACGCTCTCTTCCACCTGGTGTTGTGATAGTTCACTTGCGACGGGCAACGGCTGCGGCTGATTCGGCGGTCGGTTAGGGACAGTTCGCAACTTTGCCGCTTCACTTTCGCTTTGGACATGCGGCACTGCATTACGAACAGTGTTCACATCCTGAGCAAAGACCGGACTGACAGGTTCGTCCTTTACCTCAACCTGTGCAACTGAAGAAACCGGTTCTTCGGTTGTTAATTCATTAGTTTTACGACGCCGCGTACCTGTTGTGGCTTTGGCAGTGCTGCGTCTCCTGGCTTTGGGTTTCACCGGCGCTGGACGAAGCACCGCTTGTTCCAACTCCGCGATAAATGCCTCAACGGACGCTGTGCGCGTCTCGGGCTGCTTCTCGAGCGCGCGGTGGACCACCTTCTCGACATCCGGCGAGATGTCCGAACCGGGAACTGCAAGCGGCGGAGGCGGAGCCATCAAATGTTTTTTCATGATGGCGGGAATGGTGGGACCTTTGAACGGCACATCTCCCGTCAACATCTCGTAGAGGATGATGCCCAGACTGTAAACGTCACATCTTCTATCAGTCTCTTCACCGGACCATTGCTCGGGCGCCATGTACGCAGGTGAACCAACGATGCCAACTGTCTTCGCGGCCACGAACGAACCAAACAAGTCGCTAGACTTTATCTTGGCAAGACCGAAATCGAGGATGCGAATCTGTTCGCGCACCGAGCCACCCGACTCGATCATGATGTTGAGTGGTTTGAGATCACGGTGAACGATGCCGTGCTTGTGCGCCGCGGCCAGTGCCGAAGTGATCACTTGCATGTATTCAAGTGCTTCCGCCGCAGTGAAGTGTCCCTTGCTGGTTATCAAGTTTTCGAGCGACACACCCTCAACAAACTCCATCACGATGTAAGGAATCTTGTCTTCAAGCAGTCCGTAGTCGAGGACGGAGATGATGTTGGGGTGGCCGATTGCAGCGGCGGCCATCGCTTCCTGATGGAACCGCTTCACAAACGAGGTGTCGTTACCGATGAGCTCGGGTTTGATTGTCTTGACGGCGCGAGTCGTTTTCAGGAATTTGTGATGGGCCTTGTAGACAACTCCCATCCCGCCTTCACCGAGGCGGCAATCGAGCACATACTTACCCTCGAGCGCGACGTTGCCCGGCAGCGAGTGGAAGGTAGAACGTCCGTCATCTGGACACTGAACAACTGTGTCGTCGTAACAGCTAAAACAGTGGGGGCATTCTCTCATGTCGGGTGAAAGCCTGCTGCTGGCCCAATGCTAAGGACGAAAATGCTTTGCTCGTCTGGAATGCGGCAATGGTGCGTTGCCTTCGAGTGTGACGAGCCGAACAAATTCTGAACAGATGGCCCGGGATTCTATTTGAAATGGCTTCTCTGTGCAACCTCTGTGTTCTCTGTGTCTCTGTGGTGGTTTCCCTGGGCCAACCACAGAGACACAGAGAACACAGAGGTTGCACAGAGAAGAATTCTAGCCTTGTTAGACGTTAATGTTTAGTTTATTCTGCGTGCCGCAATGATCCCCCGACCCTCAAAGCTACTGCTTTTCGTTGTCGTACTTTTCATCTCCGATGTGGCCGTAGGCCAACGACTGCCCAAAGCGACCGGCAGAGAGCCCGAAAACAAAGCGGCTTCCGCACGCCGCGAGCATCGTCATAAAGTACGCCTCACAGCACCGATGACTTCGAGAAATCCAGCGTCCCTTGAATCCGATAATTTCCTCGATCTGGGTGATCGGTTTCGTCAGCAGAAGAAATGGAAAGCCGCTGAGGCCGCTTACAAAGAAGCGGTCAACGTGTGGTCCGGCAATGCTGATGCGCTGTCGGAACTCGGGTTTCTGTACCTCGACACAAGCAGAATTCAGGAAGCTGAGCAGACCTATAGCAAGCTGCGATCACTCAACGCGTCGTACGCTGCCGACCTGCTTGCAGAAATAAACAGACGCAAGAACGCCCTCGCTCATTAGACAGGATTTACAAGATTTTTTCAGGATGTACAGGTGAATCCTGAAAAATCTTGTAAATCCTGTCAAAGCATTGAAGTGCTCCAGCGGCGCGCGTCGAGGATGTGTTGGACGTGACAAGACGTGCAGTTCGGTTTCCCTTCGCTTACATGACACGCAGCGCACGTCGTCCGTGGCGTAACTCGATCGATCGGGTCGAATGAATTGTGGCAGCTCGAGCACGACAATCTTCCCTCGGCATTCCCTTTCATTCCCGGCGCGATCTTCACGCGCTGATCGTGTAGCGCATGAAACTGGTTGCTGCGCCACTTCTGATCAGTATCAGTCGGCAGCCGCACAACGCTGAGCTTTCGTAAATCCCATTCCTCATCATTTATCGACTTCGCGCTCCATTCGCCATTCACGACCGGATAGCCAAACGTTCCTCCATGCGGCGTCCCAACCTTATGACCGTTGTAAACCTTCTGATTGCTATCCGTGTGGCACTGTATACACGAAGCCAGCGCGCCCGCCGTCGCACTAAAGTCCGCGCCCTGATGCTCAGCATGACAATCAACACAGCCAATGCCGGCTGCTTCATGTGGCTTGATCACTGTCGCCGTAAACGCCTCCGTACGATGACACGCCGCGCATCGCTGCTCCATGTTGCCTGACAACGCATGACAGTTCGTACACGAGCCGGAGTTTGGCTTCGTGGCGATCGCGGGAACGATGCTGAACTGCGTCAACGCGTGCGCCTTCGAGATCGGCGCGGGTGAGAAAGCACTCGCATACCAGTAAGCAGCCGCGACAGAAACCAGCCCAACGATGATCAGGGCCCACGTAAAGAACGCCACCGGCCAGCGCGACAGCAGATCGCTCGTCGGCATCCAGTTATATTGCGCTTTGCCACTGCGGCGCCCGCCTTTCGGATACAGCGGTGAAGGACGCGCCATCTTGCCAACATCACGAATCCGCTTGTCCCAAAAAATATCGAGCGCCTTAGTCGCAGCGATCGGCGCGGCGCGCGGCTTCTTTGCTTTCGTCTCCGCTGGCTCGAAAAGATTGTCGGTGTTGATGCCCGGATCGCTGACGTCGATCTCGGAAAGCTTCATGCCGATACGAACCTCGACACGTATCACGAGCGCATCTTCAGTAGATTCGATCTGTAAATGGAATGGTCCAACCTCGATGATGTCGCCGGCAGCGAGTGCTTCGTTCTCTTCGACCGGTTTGCCGTTGAGAATGACGGGATTCTTCGGACGCAACGCGAAGAGATAGTAGCCCTCTTCAAACTGCCGGATGCCCGCCTGGACGCGCGACACGGAAGGATGGTTGAGGAGCAACTCACACTGCGGCAGTCGACCGATCAGCAACCCGTCGCTGATGATTGTCACCGGATCGACCAGCAGATCGTCACGAATGATGACGTATTGGTTCGTCGGCATTGAGCGTTGTTAATTAGGTTTTCTCACGCAAAGTCGCAAAGACGCAAAGCGCGTGAGAAATACTCAGTTGACTCGAAAGAAAACGACTTGCGCGATATGTACGAGCATCAACGCCAGCATGATGGCAGTCGCAGCGATGTGCATCGGTATCCAGAATCGCAACAACCAGTGAAGCGTCAATAAAGCATCGACACGTCGCAACGTCACCGCAGTCTCCACGGCCGCAATCAACAAATCCCGCTCCTCGTCGGTCGTCAAGCGCGTCGTCCGATCTTTGAACTCCTGTCGCGCCTGGGCCAAAAGCGCCTTCAACTCCTCACGCCGCCACATGTGTCGCAACAGAAATCCCCACGACAAGAACCGCGGGTAAACGCGATCCCTGATCTCCTCCTTCAACCACCCATCGCTCTTCTCGAATATCGTGCGCGTGTCACTGCGCAACTCTTTCCGCCGCCCTTCGAGATCCTCGACGAGCAACGGCTCGCCTTCGATACGCGTCATGATCCGCGGCATCAGCCAGTAAGAAAGGATGCCGACGACGCCAGACAGCAACGTCAGATCGAACGCAACGTAAAGCAGGCTCGTCAGCAGACCACCAGTGCGTGGCCCGGAATGAAACAACAACACCACACCAGCGATCGCGCCAACATACACATGCGCGAGCATCCAGTAACGCAACGCACCCGCGCGCCTGCGATAAACCTGCTTGCGAAACGGGTACGACATCACCACCGCAACACCGACAAACCCGACGATTCCCGTGAGCCAACGCAACGTCAGCCACGTGCCCGTAAGCACAGTGTCGAATCCATACTTACCCAGTGCCCAGAACAGAACGAGAGCACTCAGGATCGTCACGCCAGCGCCGCCGAGGTGCCACGCGCGTGCGAGTGGATCGCTCTTGTGAATGTTTCGTCCAACCGCGTGCGTCTGATCGCGAAACACAAATCCCTGCGCTGAACCAATCTCACTGAAGTACTCGATCGGATCGACGCGCACGAGCGCACCCGTCGGACAGTTCTCTTCACACGAATACTTCTTGCCGCGCGCGCCCGGCGGATTGAGCGGCGTGTCTTCGCACAGATTGCACTTGATCGCCACGGGATCGTCTGAGGGCTCCGGCGTCACCAGCCGATCGTTCCGCAGACTGAAAACTTTTCGCAGTTTCGCCGCAAGACCATTCGGCGCCGTCGGCGCAGTGCGTGGCACCATCGTGATCGCGTCGTACGGACACTGCGTCGCACAATCGAAACAACCAATACACGTCTGCGGATCGATATCGATCTGTCCCGCCAGATCGCGAAAGATCGAACCCGTCGGACAACCAGTCATACATTCCGGATCCTGGCAGTGCATACAGACTTGCGGCACGAGCGCGTGTTGCAGACGCTTCTTGCCGATCCGTGTCGGGCGTTCGATTTGGATTCCGCGGCGTAACAAGCGCGACTCCCCGTGCATCTTGTGACACGCGAGCGAACAGTTGCCGCAACGAATGCAAAGGTCCATGTCCATCACGAGCACGTTCGTGCCATCGACGATGCCGGTCGTGATCTCCTCTTCCGCTGCTTTCAACGCGTTCAGGTCGGGAAGGTCTTCGATGGTGAGCGGCAGTGAACTGCTGTTGGTTGAGAGGCCCGCGAAAGTGTCGAATAATTGTTTGCGAAGGGCTGGATCTGAGGAGAACTGATCGAGTGGTATCTCGAGCACTTCGGTGCGCGCCATCACAGTCGCTCTGCATCTCCATTCGTCACGCTGGGTCACGCCTTCGATCCCGAGACAGTTGCCGCCGCCAAGAAAGTCGACGCCGATACCTTCATCCATCACCAGCACGACTTCCGGCGACGCGGCATCGAAAAACACGCCGTGCGAACGTCGCACCCACCCGTTCTTGATCAGAATCAAACGATCGATACGATCGCCTTCTTTACAGAGGATGTGGTTCTTGCTGTAAACCATGTAGCGCGCGGTGCGACGCAGCTCGTCAGTGAGTTCCTGGCTTAGAGGCTTGCCCGTGGTAAGCCTGAGATCTTCGACGAGACGATCGACGCCGTGCGCACGGTACGTCGCGTCGAGAATGGTGCCGAACGTGGGGAGCTTCCGCAGTAGTCGCAGCGCCGGACGCGTCACTTCGAGCAGGAGCGCGGTTTGATTCGCCGGCACCGAGATCGTCGCGTTACGCTCGATACCGGCCAGCAACGCCATCTCGCCGAAGCACGTACCCGGACAGAGTTCACCAATCTTCTTCTGCGAGGCCTCTATGTGTGGGTCGCGAACGTAAACGTCGAGCGTGCCTTCGACAGCGATGTAGAACGTGTTTCCACCCCACTCACCCTGTCGCATGATTTCTTCGCCCGCCTCGTACGTGAGCAGGCGGACGTAGGGCCCGACGCGCTTACCGTTCGCGTAGTCGCGACCTTGAACAATGACTTCGAGATCGGCAGCGTATTTCTGCTTGCCATTTTGTTCTTCGAAGAGTTCAGCGGTGAGAGCGAGATTCTGGACGGCTTCAACAACGCGACCCCGGTCGGTGATTTCGCGCGGCATGTTCGTCTTATACATCATCTAGCCACAAAAAGGCACAAAAAGCACAAATGCTGAAGCAGAACTTGAACGCCAACATTTGTTTTGTGCTTTTTGTGCCTTTTTGTGGCAAACTTCGCTATCAATGTCGCCAGAAAATCTTTACGCGCTTCCCCTCGAACAACAAATCGGACAGTTCTTATTCATCGGTCTTCCGGGCACTGAGTTCGACGCCGAATCACGCGCCCTCGTCGAGGAAATAAATCCCGGCGGCGTCATCATCTTCGGTCGCAACGTCGCTGGTCCAGAACAACTGCGCTCACTGACCGATGCCGTTCGCGAAGTCGTTCCCACACCGCCACTCTTCGGTATCGATCAGGAAGGCGGCCTTGTCGATCGGCTGCGACGCATCTTCACGCCGATGCCGTCGGCACGAACGATTCGCCAGCACGGCGATCTCGCCGCGGCGCGCGCGCTCGGAAGAATCACGGGCGAAGTGCTGCGCATGCTCGGCTTCACCATCAACTTCGCACCGGTGATGTCGATCATGACCGAGGATCGCGACCTGCTCTCGAACGGTCTCTACTCAAGATCCTTCGGGCGCTCGCCCGGCGAAGTCCTCGGCTACACCACTGTTTACATGCGCGGTCTCCAGGGCACTGGCCTGCTCGGCTGTCTCAAACATTTTCCCGGAATCGGCGCGGGCGAAGTTGATTCACACGAAGAAATGCCGGTGGTCCGTCTCTCGCACGACGATCTGATCGCACAGGATCTCGCGCCGTATATCGAACTGTTTCAGCGTCGCGACGATCGCGTCCGCTGCGTGATGGTGAGTCACGGCGGCTTTCCAAACGTCGACATCAGAGAGGAAACGACAGGCGGTCTGCTCGAACCCGCTTCGCTGAACTACAACATCGTCACCAAGCTGCTGCGCGAAGAGCTCGGGTATAACCATCTCGTAGTAACCGACGATCTCGAGATGGGTGCGATCGCGCGTCACTGTGAAATCGAAGACGCCGCCGTACGCGCGGCACTTGCCGGCGAAGACATGCTGCTGATCTGCGCGAGTCCCGACAAGATCCGTCGCGGCTATCACGGACTGCTCGAAGCGGCAAAGAATGGCAAGTTAACTCCGGAACGGATCAAGCAGTCGCTCGATCGCATCGCGCGGACGAAGACGATCATGGAGCCGCCGCTGCCGCTCGACCTCGCGCGCTTTCACGAGCTCGCAGACGAGATCCTCAAACTGAATTCCAAGCTCAACTACACCTATGGAGGCACCGTTAAGTGAGCAAGAGCAAGCTGGTCCTGCTGCTCGTTTTGACAGTTCTGTTGATTGTTCCGCTAAGTTGCCGTCGTCGCAGCGATGCGTTTGTGATCGCGCTCGGCGACAACATCCGCACCATCGACGCCATCGGCTCGCCTTCGTCGATCGACGCGGCCAGCGAACGTGTTCGCACGTTGATGTTCAATACGCTGGTCAAAAAGAATGAGCGATTCGAGTATGTGGGCGATCTCGCTTCCGACATCAAGCGTTCAGACGATAACCAGACGTTCACGTTCGCGCTTCATGATGGGGTGAAGTTTCACGATGGACGCGTGTTGAGCTCCGCCGATGTGAAGTACACGCTCGACCTCCTGTTTTCCAGCAACTTCGCGAAGGCTGCGAGTTTCTATGAAGGCAGCGGTGCGGAGAAGCGCAGCCTGATAAAGAGCGTCGAAGCGCCGGATGCACGCACGGTGGTGATTACGCTGACCAAGCCGTGGGTGGGATTACTTTCGAATCTCGTTCCCATCGCCATCATCCCGAAAGACAGTTACCCAACTCAAGAAACACATCCGCTGGGTACTGGTCCATTCAAGTTTATTCGCTACGACAACTCACAGCAGGTGCTGGATCTCGAGGCTTTTCCGGAGTACTGGGAAGGCGCACCAAAGCTGACGTCGGTGCGTGTGCGCGTGATCTCCGACATGAATGCGTTGCAGGCGGAGTTGCAGGCGGGACGTGTTGATATCGCGCCGATGCCGACGAGTCTTTCGCCGGACGCGGTGAAGCGACTCGAAGGAGATCCCAACCTGCAAGTTAAGCTGTTCAATGGTTCGAACGTTAATTTGCTGACGATCAATACGGCGTCTGCGCCGCTCGACAACGTTAAAGTGCGACAGGCAATCGCCTACGCAGTCGACCGTGAGAGTTTGATCAAGAATCTGTTACTGGGTCTGGGCAAGATCGCGCATTCGATCATTCCGGAAGAGTCGTGGGCGTACTCGCCGGGACAAACCTATTCTTACGATCCGGCGCGAGCCAAGCAGTTACTTGACGAGGCTGGGTTTCGCGATCCTGATGGTGATGGACCACGCATGCGCTTCGATAAGCCGGTGGTCTACAAGCTCTCCGGCAGCAGCATCGCGGGACGGCAGTACGCGGGTGTGATCCAGAATGAGCTGAAGGCCATCGGTGTTCCGGTGGACATTCAAACGGCGGAGCAGACCACGCTGCTCGAGGAACTCCGGCGCGGCAATTTCCAGATCTCTTACACGCAATGGGTGGGTGGCAATCAGGATCCGATCTTCTACAAGGATCTCTTCGCGACGTCTGAAATACCGACGCAGACTCGCGCCGCGCGCAATCGTAGTCGTTACAGTAACCCGGAGTTGGATACGCTGATCGACGAAGCCGTAGCGACGTTCGATCGCGAGAGAGGTAAAGAGCTGTACACGAAAATCCAGGCGATCATTAGTCGCGACGTGCCGGTGTTTCCGTTGTGGTACCAATCGAACGTGGTGATCGCGCGGAAGAACGTGCAGAACATTCAGGTTAATGCGAGTGGCGACTGGGGATTCGTCCGCAACCTAAGCCGCAATTAGCCACAAAAGGCACATAGAAGTGGGGTGAACCCCTCGGTTGAGACAGTTTTCAATTGGCACACTTGCCATTTAATAATTTGACTTCTCAAACTATCACTCTTGCTTCAGAATCTTCACTGGCTGGTGAAGCGGAGGCGAGCGCTGCTGGAGAGCAACTCGCCAAGGAATAACCAGCCGGAGACTCATCGAAACTGTGAGTCAGAGGAGCGGGCCTGAAAGCCGCTCCTTGTTGGTGAGGGGGCCTGATCGTTTCGATAGTCCTCCCCATGCCTGAAAAAACTCATCGTCGCGCCAGCAGACGCTACACTGGAATCGAGCTGCCGCTCGAACTCGTCCGGCGCTTGATAACCCAGAGCCGAGTGCAAGCGGCAACGATTGTAGTACTGTTCAATGAACGCCTCGATGTTGGTGCGCAAGTGCTCGAGATCCACGTAAGTGTTGGCATAGATCTCTTCCTGCTTCAGCGTCTTCATAAAACTCTCACAACTGGCATTGTCGTAAGGGTTCGCTGGCCGGCTCATGCTGGGAATCATTTGGTTTGCTTGCAGCGTCTGCACGTACTCGTCTGAAGCGTACTGCACGCCGCGATCGGAATGATGGACCAAGCCGGGCGGCGGCTGGCGCAAGGCAATGGCCTTTTCCAGCGCTGCTTTAGTTAGCCGCGTCGCCAGGGTGCGATCCAATTCCCAACCCACCACTTTGCGAGAGAAAGCATCCAGAATCACCGCCAGGTAAACAAACTCTGTGAGCAGCCGAATGTAGGTAATATCAGCCACCCAGAGCTGATTGAGGCCGGTTAACTGCAGCCGCTTGGCCAGATTCAAATACACTTCCAACTGGTGTTTCGAATCAGTCGTGACTACAAAGGCGCGCGGCTGCACGGCCAACAAGTTGTCTTCGCGCATCAGCCGGGCCACGCGTTTGTGATTCACCAGCAAACCCTGGCGCCGTAGTTCCGCGCTCACGCGGCGATAGCCGTAGCGCCGCCGGTGCGCTAGCACGATCTGCTGAATCGCCGACCGTACTTCCATCTGTTCCTGCACCGGCTGTTGCTCCTGCAACGAGCGATAGAAGCCAGCCCGACTTACTCGGGCCAACTGACACATCCGTTCAATACTCAAGCTGCCTTGCAAAGACATCACTTCCCGGATTTGGTCGTAGATGCCTGCGCGCCAGTCACGTCGCGCTGCTGGCGTCGAGCCTCTATTTTTTGCAAGGCACCTTTGAAAAAATCTATTTCCAGGGTCTTCTCTGCCAGGGCTCGCTTCAGTTGGTTGATCTCGTGGCGCAGTCTGGCCTCGCCTGAGTTCGGCGCCGACCCTTTACTCTGCTTCACCGGATCGAGTTGATCGCGCCAGCGATACAACATGCGCCGATGGATAGCTAGTTCCTTCGCGAGCGCCCCGATGTCGTCGCATTGCTTCATCCGCTCGACGCACATCCGCTTGAACTCCTCCGAATGTCGTCGCACTCGTTTCTTTGCCACTTAGCAGCTCCTTTCTGCTTAAGTGTGCCAATAACGAGTGTCTCAATCTAGGGGTTCACTCCAGAAGAACACAAAAAGCACAAGAAAAATTTTGTGCCTTTTGTGTTCTTCTATGTGCCTTTTGTGGACTAGAATTCTGTGATTTTCAAAGACGCCGTCGCTGACAATGGCGGCGTCACGCCAGTATTCAAATAATCCCAGGCCGCCAACCCGATCATCGCGGCGTTGTCAGTCGACCACTTCAACGGCGGCAGACAGAGCTTAACGCCCAATCGATCGCACAATTCCGCGGCGCCTTCACGCAACTGCGGACTCGCCGCCACACCACCGACGACCACCAAACACTCCGCCGGATATGCCTCCAACGCGCGTCGACATTTCGTGATCAGGATCTCCATGCACGCGCTCACGAACGACGCCGCCACATCCGCATGGTCCACCTCGGGATTCTTGTCGAGAAAACGCCCCACAGCCGACTTCAACCCCGAGAACGAAAACTCAAAACCGTCATTCAACATGGGCCGCGGAAACGGAATCGAATCCTTCCCCGTCTTCGCCAGCTTATCGACGGCCGGCCCACCGGGATAACCCAGTCCCAGTAGTCGCGCCACCTTGTCGTACGCTTCGCCCACCGAATCGTCTCGCGTCGAGCCGAGGAGTTGGATCTCAGTCAAACTCTCCAGGCGCGCGAGAAATGTATGACCACCTGAGACAAGCAACACGATCGCCGGGAGCTCGACTCGTTTCTCCACCAGATCCGCGCTGCGCAAATGCCCGCGCAAGTGATTGATTCCGAGCACAGGCACATTCCACCCGAGGCCGAGTCCTGCCGCAGTGTTCACGCCAACGATCAACGATCCGATCAGACCCGGACCGCGCGTCACGCCGATCGCTTTCAAGTTAGGCCCTTCGACGTTCGCTTCTTTCAATGCCCGCTCGATCGTCGGCACGACTACGAGCGCGTGCGCGCGGCTCGCGAACTCGGGATACACACCGCCCCAGTGCGAGTGAATATGCGTTTGGCTCGCGATGACTGACGAAAGCACATTGCCGTCGCGATCAACTACGGCGGCCGCGGTGTCGTCGCACGACGATTCGATTCCCAGGATTACGTCTTGACTCATGACAAATACTTTAACACTTCAGATTCAGGCACCACGCCGAGGCGTTCGATGCGCGGTGGATCGACGCGACAATTCACGAGCGTCGATGCGGTCGTGCGCAGCGTGCCGCCATCAACCCAGAGATCCGGTGCGCCATCGAGCTGCGCGAGGATGTCTGCGACGTTGTCAGGCGTTTCCGCGCTGTGCGCATTCGCGCTCGTGACAAGCAGTGGCCCTGTCTTCCGCAACACCGATAACAGCCGCTCATCATTCGGTATGCGGACCGCTGCTTCCTCACGCCCCGCAAGCCAATCGGGTCTGTACTCGGAACTGAAACCCATCGCGAGCGTCAGACTGCCGGGGATCAGCGGCGACCGCAGCAGCCGTCGTGCAGACTCACTGACTTCGAACCCGAGCGGCTCAAGCTCTTCGTCGGATGCAACCATAATCGGCAGATTCACGTTTCGCGGGCGCCGCTTAAGCGCGAACAACCGATCGATCGCTTCATCAAACTTCGGACTCACCGCGAGCCCGTAAACAGTGTCCGTCGGCAACAACACCACCCCACCATTCCCCAGGCACTCAACGATCTTGTCAATCATGTAAATCCTGTAATCCTGTCTAAGATTTCACGTCGAAAAACACATCCGATTGATCATTGAGCGCCTCGACCTGTATCGTCGATCGCGCCCCGTTCTTCCAAGCCTCTTCTCCCAACCTCAACAAGACGCGCGCATCAGGATTCTCAATACCCAGATCGCGCGCATCGGCCAACAACCCCGCGAGTCGGTGTCGAATCCTTCCCGCCACCGCGCACTTCGTAATTTCACCACTAACCCTCGCCAGCGCCTCATCAACACGCCCGAAACGCATGATCTCAACCGACGCACCCCTGATCAACCCAACGTACGCATTGTCATTCGACGCCGGCACCGCGGCCACAACCGGCAACTCCGTCGCCTCACGCGTTTGCGCGGCGATGATCTCGAACCAGTTAAACGGATAAATACTCACGTTCAAGCTAAACGCGAGTGCATTAACAAACGAAATGCCCGCCCGCACAAACGTGAGCGATCCCGGCCCGACATTGATCGCCACGCCTTTGATCTCGCTCGCTTCCGCACCGACGGCTTTGAGCCCACACTTCAGCAACGCGTCGAGTGTTCTCAACGACTCATCGCAGTTATCCATCGCCGAATCGAAGATCGCCTCGCCGTCGCGCCCAAGCACAACGCGATACACATTCGACGACGATTCAACTGCCAGCAACAAACTCATACCTGGTTCTTCAAACTACTCAGCACCGCTTCCCACTTCTCCACCCCCGCAGAAAACGTCAACTTGCGCGAGTTGTCTTCGTTCGCAACAAACTCGAAACCGATCGACAAAGCGTGGGGGAAGTCCTGCTCGACGATGTCGCCCCACTCGACCGCCGTAATACTCTCCGCAACGAAATCCTCGAGCGCCAGATCGCGAAACTCTGCGACACTCGAAAGCCTGTAAGCGTCGATGTGCAGGAAAGTCCCAGATGGGAGCGGATAAAACTGAGCGATGGTGAACGTCGGACTCGTGACCTCAGCTTTCGATCCCAGCGCCGCCACTAGCTCCTGAACAAACGCCGTCTTGCCACTCGCCAGCGGTCCCTTCAACAACATCGCATCACTCCGCCGCAAAAGTGGCGCCAGCGCCGCCGCCACCGCACGCGTCTCCTCTCTTCCGCTACAAATGACACTCAACTCATTCATTCTTTTTTGCGACTTTTGTGCCTTTTTGCGGCTAAAACTAGGGTGTCCAGTTTGTAGCGATACGTGTCTTCTTCAAACTCGGAGCATCAAGCACATTCGAGTCGAACCCGGAAACGTACGGCTTCACCAGCGAATACGACGACGCAAAATAGATCGGCACCGCCTTCACATCCTTCAACGCCTGCGTCTCAGTCTCAACCGCAATCGTGGGCTGCGGCGATGGACTCGGCTCCGCGACCGGCGACGCAGACGGCAACGGGCGCGGATCGCGCTCGAACAACATCCGCAGATTCACCAGCTCACTCGTCGACTGCATCACGATCCCACGGCGCACAATGTCATACTCACCATTCCTGATCGCGGCTTCGTATTCATCCCAATTCCGTACGACGATCTCGGTCTCGACATTCAGCGCCACTCGCCACATCGCCGCAATCGACTGCGCCACGATCCGCTGTTGCTCGTTGCGATTGATCAAGAGCTTGATCACCGGGAACTTTTCACCATTCGGATAACCGGCCTCGGCCAGCAGATCGCGCGCCTTATCTACATCATGTTCAAGCAGTCCGGCCCTATTTACTACCGGCTCATCTCCCGCCATCGCGTCGGGCAGAAACTTGCCTGCCGGCTCGGTCGCTCCCCCGAGATCGTCGCGACTGACACGCTCGCGATCGATCGCGAACGCCAGCGCCTCACGCACGCGCACGTCGTCAAACGGCGCGTGCGCCGTGTTGAAGGCGTAGTAAGTCAACGCGCCGAAAGTCGAACGATGGAAATCTTTGTAAGGCGTGAGCAGCTTCAGCGCCAGCGGCTCGAACGGTGCATTCGTGATGGCATCGATCTCGCCAGCTTTGTACGCTGACAACGCATCCTCGGCGTTCGAAGTGTTCACAAACGTGACGCGATCGAGAGCGACCGACGCATCGTCCCAGTATGTCTTGGCGCGCTCGAGTTGCACCTGATTGTTCTCGGTCCCGAGCAGATGAAAAGCGCCGTTTGAGATCAGCTCGTGCGATTCGAGGCGGGTTGTGCTCTCGGCGTTTGCGACTTTGACCGGACGAAAAACCGGATGGGCCACGAGCGCGGGGAAACTGCTGTCCGCATGTTGTAGTGTCACTTGCAGAACGTGCTCGTTGATCGCGCGCGCGCCGAACGTGTGTGGCGTTGCGAGGCTGGGGGTCGCGCCTTCGATGTTCGAAAGTAGCTCAGTGTGTGGCGCGAGCGGTCCGATCTTGAGCGTGCGTTCCCACGAACGCACGAAGTCAGCCGCTGTTACCGTCTCGCCGTTGGACCAGCGCGCATTCTCGCGTAAGTAAAACGTCCAGACGCGTCCATCGTTAGACGACTCCCAGCGGGTTGCGACAGCCGGTACGGGTGCGAGTGTCTTCGGATCGTAGTCGGTGAGACCTTCGAAGAGCGCTCTGACCGCGTCTGTGTCCGGAGGCGCGGCGGCGAAAGCAGGATCGAATGTTTGCGGCAGTCCACCGTTGCTCCAGCGAAACTCCTGCGCCTTCGGCGTTACGACTTTGCCGTAGAACGTCGAAGGCTCGTTCGTGCTGAAGCAGCCTGTGTGCGTTAGACACAGCGCGAGCAGCAACGCGCAGAAGCAGGAGAACGGTTTTTTAGCCACGGATGACACGGATTAGTTGGTTATGCACTGCGACGATCTGAGTTCTGGTTAGCTCAAAGCCGTCGGACGTATCGATTAAGTAATCTGCAAACTTCTGCTTTTCGTCCTGCGGCATCTGCGAATTGATGCGGCGCAGGGCTTCATCGCGCGAGAGCTTGTCGCGCAGCATCAGGCGCTCCAGTTGGACCTCGGGACGACAATGGACCACGATCAGTTTATCAAAGCGCTTGTAGCCGCCCGATTCGATCATCAAGGCTGCATCGACGATCCCGATGCCGTCCGGATCTTCAGCTTCCCACGCGTTCAGAATCTCATCCTGGCGAACGATGATGAACGGATGAAGAATATGGTTCAGACGTTCACGCTGGCTCTGATCCGCGAAAATCAGCGTTCCGAGTCGTTTCCTGTCCAGTGTTCCATCGGTGGCTAGAATGTCTTCGCCAAACACTTCGACGAGTGTCTTCAAGCCCGCGGTGCCCGGCATGACAACCTCGCGCGCGGTTTGATCGGCATCAAGCACATGACACCCGAGCTCGACAAACACCGACGCCACGAATGACTTGCCAACACCGATAGAACCTGTCAGTCCAACGCGTAACATTCAGATCATTAAAATGTTTAGAGTTCAGCCTTTAGGCTGCCAGTCTCGGGCTTCACGGCCGCAAGCTAAAGCTTGAACTCTGAACGTCGCCGCAGCTTAGCGGCTTTCAATGTGTTCTGCATTAACATCGCCACAGTCAGAAGTCCAACACCGCCGGGCACGGGCGTCAACATTCCCGCGACTTCCCCCGCCTCCGCCGGATTCACGTCGCCGACGAGCGTCGAGCCGCGCTTGGCAACAACTTCGAGTCGCTTCTCTGCTTCAGCGCCAAAGAGCTTTCGCACTTCATCAACATCAGAAACTCTATTCATGCCGACGTCGATTACTGTCGCACCCGGTTTGATGTGATCGCGCCCGATGAAACCCGCTCGGCCAATGGCGACGACCAGCAAATCTGCCGTACGCGTCACCGCCGCGAGATTTTTTGTGTGTGAATGACAAATCGTCACCGTCGCATCGCGCTGCAAAAGCAACTGCGCCATCGGACGTCCGACGATCTGGCTGCGACCAACGACACACGCGTTCGTGCCACGAATCTCAACACCGCGATCGTCAAGCAGCTCGATGATGCCCGCGGGCGTACACGGCACGAACACGGGTCGCCCCATCGCAAGCCTGCCGGCGTTCACCGGATGAAACCCGTCAACGTCCTTCGCCGGACTCATCGCTTCGATGATCGCAGTCTCGTTAATGTGAGCGGGCAACGGAAGCTGCGTCAGGATTCCGTCAACATCGTCACGCGTGTTCAAGGAATGAATGAGTTCAAGTAGCTGTTCCGTCGTCGTAGATTCGGGCAACGCGTGGTGTTCCGAGCGGATGCCAACCTCTTCACACGCGCGAATCTTGTTTCTCACGTAAACAGCCGACGCCGGATCATCGCCGACACGCACGGCAGCCAACGTCGCGCGAACGCCGCCCGCGATCTCCGCCTTCACTTCTTCTTTGATTTTCGCGGCCAGATCGGCCGCCTCGAGTTTGATCATATTATTGGCCACAAAAAAGCGCACAAGGCACAAACCAAGACACTCGTCGGGAATGATGCAAAATTAATGGTCTGTGCTCTTTGTGCCCTTCTGTAGCCTCATTATAATCCGAGTTATGTCGTTTGCGAGACTACTCCTTTTTGTAGCTTTACTTACAGTCGCGACGCAAACGCTCGTCGCGCAATCAGCCGATCCCATCATCGCGGCCGTCGAAGCCGGAGACTGGCAGACTGCGCGCTCCGAAATCGGCAAAGTTCGCGCGGCAAACGAGGCGCTCTTTCGCGACAAGAATTACGAGTACCTGCTGGGCCGCATTGCCGAACAAACCGGCGACACCGCGGGCGCGCTCGCCAACTACCAGGCTATCGCTACCAACAACTCGAAACTGAAAGAGTACGCATTGTGGCGGCTCGCGAAGCTCGCGCGTGCGACCGGCGACCTCGTGCTCGAGCGCGAACGTTTACAACAACTCCTCGCCGCGGCGCCGTCGAGCCTGCTCTTTGACGCAGCGACGTTGCGTTTGACTGAGAGCTTTTTCGAGAGCGGTGATTTCGCCGCCGCGGCGAATAGTGCAAAGCCTTTGACGCTCTCCAAGGACATCAACATGTTGCGGGAAGGCGCGTCGTTGATGGGCTTGAGCCAGTTGCGCGCCGGAAAAACGATTGAAGCGCGCGACACGTTCGCCAGATTAGTGATGCAGATGCCGGACGCATCGCGTCCGGACGATTACGCACTCGAGGCAGTGCGACAGCTCGATGCGCTCGATAAAAACTCGCCGCTCGCTTCCGAAGCCGAACTTCTGCTGCGCGCGTCTGTGTACCAGTTCAATCGCGACTTCGCCGGAGCACGCGTTCATTACCAGGCAGTTATCGATCGGTTCCCACAAAGCACGACCGTTCCCAATGCGATGTTTCAGCTCGCGCGTGGTGTCTACAACGAAGGCAAGTATGATGAAGCAGTCAAACTCTTTCAGAAAGTGTTCGATGTGTACCCGCAGTCATCGAGCGCGCGCGATGCGGTTGGCTTTCTTGGTTCGAGTTACGTGCGGATGAAGCGCACCGACGATGCGGTGAACGCTTACAAACTGCTGATCGATAAGTTCCCGGACAATCCCGCGCCCGAACGCGCCTACCAGAACATCATCGACGCACTGCACGAAGCGGGTCGCTATCCGGAAGCGCTCAACTGGGTGCAGCAAGCTCGCGCCCGCTTCAAGACCGACATCGCGAATGCGCTCGTGTTGTTTGCGCAGCTTCGCATTCACATGGCGCAGGGTAGCTGGGCGACCGTCGTGCGCGATGCGGACGAGCTGGTGAAGTTGTCTGACCTCGGCGGGACGCGCGTACCGGGTGGGACCAACACCGCCGAGGTGAATTTCCTCCGCGCGTTCGCGCTCGAACAACTCGGTCGCACTGAAGAAGCAATCGCCGCGTACTTAGCGATTCCAGATGGACGCAACGAGTACTACGGTACGCGCGCGACGCAGCGGCTGTTGGATCTCGCAGCAAACCAGAAAGCAAGATCGCTCGTGCAGATGCGTCTCAACGCGTTGCTGAATGAAAGTAAAACCGCGAGCGCGGCGGGACAGTTTGAGCAAGCTCGGACGGCGGCGCAGTCTAGCTTGCGACTCACAAGCGATCCACAG